>Ga0209541_10006532_pt1 | contig 19838 bp, 29 predicted proteins | sample RifCSPlowO2_01_FD_184027 | JGI IMG/M metagenome (GOLD analysis project Ga0209541, IMG submission 184027) | Groundwater microbial communities from Rifle, Colorado - Rifle CSP2_plank lowO2_0.1 (SPAdes) (version 2) | ecosystem: Environmental > Aquatic > Deep subsurface > Groundwater | place... | reverse complement strand
ACGCAAAGTTCAAAACACCAACAAATTTATAAAATACAGCTCTTTTCCGCAAAGATATAGCTTTTTTGATAAAATGAACCATGATGAAGAGTGGCTTAGAAAAAAATTTGAGAAATTCAGTTTGGTTAAAAAGTGCCCGAAGTGCGGTTCATTAAGTTTGGCATATAAGGAAGGCAAGCTGCATTGCTCAGAATGCGGTTTTACGCAAAATATAGAAAAAATGAGATAATCATCAATAAAAAAATCAATAAAAGATTATCAATAAATAAAATAACAAATAAAAAAATAAATCAATAGAAACAAATCAATAAAAAAATAATAATCATCATAAATAAAAAAGGATCAACAAATAAAAATCATTAAAAAATAATCAATAAATAAAAAATAATAATAGACAAAGACTAGTCTCATTTTTTGCGGAAAACGCCATAATTTGCGTTGCAAATTAATATCGGGCAAAAAATGGGATGGAGCATGGCAAAATTCGGTGTAAATAGCTGTCGCAGACTAGTAAAGCGCAATAAAATCCGAATTTTGCCTTTAAAAAATTATTTTTTTATTGATAAAATAATCTTTTATTAAATAAAAAATAAACATTTGAAAAAATATTAAGAGGTGTTTTAAATGACGCAGCACAAGCAGCAAAGGGTTGGCGTTTTTGTCGATGTGCAGAATCTTTACTATTCTGCGAGGAATTTGTACGGCGCAAAGGTTAATTTCCGCGAGATTCTGAAGGAAGCTGTAAAGGGCAGGAACCTTATAAGGGCAATTGCATATGTTATCAAGGCTGATGTAAAAGACGAAGGGAATTTTTTTGAGGCGCTTAGCAAGATAGGCTTTGAGGTCAAGGCAAAGGACCTGCAGACATTCTTTGGCGGCCATAAAAAAGGCGACTGGGACATTGGCATTGCAATGGACACAATTGAACTTGCGCAGAAGCTTGACACGATTGTTCTGGTGAGCGGCGACGGAGACTTTATACCTCTGGTGCAGCACCTTCGAAGGGCAATGGGATGCAGGGTTGAAGCTATGGCTTTCGGCAAATCAACATCCTCAAAGCTGAAGGATGATGCTGACATCTTCACCGACCTTGACATCAATGTTGGAAGATACCTTATAAAGAGCAAAATGCAAAATGAATAAGATAGTAAGAAAAGAGAAGCTGGCTGAGAATACCTATCTTATCGAGGTTGAGGCGCCTGATATAGCAAAAAAGGCGCAGCCAGGCCAGTTTGTTGTTCTCCGCATAAGCGAAACAGGCGAAAGGATTCCTCTGACAATAGCTGATTACTCAAAAAAAACCATAACGCTTGTTGTCCTTGTAGTAGGAAAAACAACAGAAGAGCTTGCAAAGCTCAGGAAAAATGAATTCATACCTGACATTGCAGGACCTCTTGGCAATAAAAGCGAAAGCATACAGTACGGCTCTGTGTGTCTTGTCGGCGGCGGGCTTGGAATTGCGCCAATATACCCTATAGCAAGGGCATTAAAAAAAGAGAATGAGCTTGCAATAATAATCGGCGCAAAAAACAAAAGCTATCTTTTCTGGGAGGACCGCTTTAGGAAGCTCACAAAAAATCTGGTTGTATGCACTGATGACGGCAGCAAAGGGCTGCATGGCTTTGTCTCTGACGCGCTTAAAAAATTAATGGAAGAGAGGGGATTTAACCTTGTTATAGCAATAGGGCCTCCAGTAATGATGAAGGCAGTTGCAGGAATAACACAGGACAGGATAAAGACGAAAGTGTCATTAAACCCGCTTATGGTTGATGGAATTGGGATGTGCGGAGGCTGCCGCGTTGTTGTTAACAATAGGGTGAGGTTTGCCTGCTCTGACGGGCCTGAATTTGACGCCCATGCTGTTGACTGGGACGAGCTCATAAGCAGGAACAAAACCTATGCTGAAGAAGAGGGACTCTGCAAAAAGCAGTGCTGAAAATGAAAAAAACAAGGGTTGTAATGCCTGAACAGCATCCTTCCGCAAGGATAAAAAATTTTGATGAGGTCAACAAAGGATACAGCAGGCAGGAGGCAGTTGAAGAGGCATCAAGATGCCTGCAGTGCCTAAAGCCAAAATGCGTTGAGGGCTGCCCTGTCGGCATTGACATCCCAAGATTCGTAAGGCTCGTAAAAGAGGAGAAATTTAGCAAGGCAATTGCTGTTATAAAAAAGGCAAACAGCCTGCCAGGGATATGCGGCAGGGTTTGCCCTCAGGAAAACCAGTGCGAGAGATCCTGCATACTGGGCATTAAATCGCAGCCAGTGGCAATAGGCCATCTTGAAAGGTTTGCTGCAGACAATGAGCCTGTTATAGATATTCCAAAAATAAAAAGCAACAAAAAAAAGGTTGCGGTTATAGGCTCAGGCCCTGCTGGCCTTACATGCGCTGCCGAGCTTGCGCTGAAGGGCTACCACATTTCAGTATTTGAGGCATTGCACAATTATGGCGGCGTCCTGGCATACGGCATACCTGAGTTCAGGCTGCCGAAAAGCATTGTTGAGAAAGAGGGTGGCTTCATAAAAAGGCTTGGCGTTGAGATAAAAACAAATTCAGTCATAGGCAGGCTTTTCACAGTTGATGAGTTGCTTGAAAATTTTGACGCAGCCTTTATCGGAACAGGAGCCGGGCTTCCTCATTTTATGAGAATCCCTGGCGAAAACCTTGTGAACGTTTATACTGCAAACGAGTTTCTTACGAGAGTCAACCTTATGAAAGCCTATAAATTCCCTGAGTACGCAACGCCAGTCAAAAGGGCGAAAAAAACAGTTGTGGTTGGCGGAGGCAATGTTGCAATGGACGCCGCAAGGACTGCAAAGCGCTTTGGCTCGGATGTCACGATTGTCTACAGGCGCTCTCTGGAGGAGATGCCCGCAAGGCATGAGGAGATAAGGCATGCGCAGGAAGAAGGCATTAAGTTTATGATGCTCACAGCTCCCGCAACTATTCTCGGAAAGGAAAAGGTTGAGGGGATTGAGCTTACGCAGATGATGCTAGGCGAAATTGATGAGTCAGGAAGAAGAAGCCCCCTGCCTATTGAGAATTCAGAGTTTTCTGTTGAGTGCGACCAGGTTATTATTGCAATAGGCCAGGGCCCAAACCCATTGATAACGCAGGCATCAGGGCTTCATCATGACTCAAAAGGCTATCTGCAGGTGAATGGGAATATGCAGACTTCCAACGAGAAGGTTTTTGCCGGAGGCGACATAATAGGAAAAGAAGCAACTGTTATAGAAGCAATGGCGCACGGCAAAAAGGCAGCAAAGGCAATAGACAATTTCCTGAAGCAGAGAAAATTAATTGTCTGACAAAACCAATACATTTAAATAATTTAATTGCCGGAATTAACTAAAAGAGGTGAGTTATGGACTTTTTGGTGTTATTATGGCTCTTTTTGTTTGCAGCAATAGCTGTTATAGCTGTTAAAGTTGCTGTCAAGGCGGCAAAAATAGTAATTTCGCTGGTTTCAATAATTATTGTTGTTATGATAATCTTTGTATTCTTGTCAAGCCCTTCTGTTGTTGATATCGACAAGGCTGGATTAATAGGAGTTTCTGACTTATCAAAGTCAATAGTTTCAGCAGGAAACAGGGTAACGGGGTATGTTGTTGAGTATGTGATGGAAATTCTGGACAACAAAAATGAAAGCAATAGAGCAAAGGAGGTCAGCTAAAATGGGCTTTTTTAGCAAACTAAAGTTCTGGAAAAAGCATGATAATTTTGATGATTTCGGGTTAAAAGGAAGCGGTGATGAACTCTCCGGAAGCCACGATTTAGGCCTTGGAGGCAGGGACGCCGGGCTGGGCGATTCTGGCTTGGGCGATGAGGGCTTCGGAAGGTTTGGGCCGGGCCAGCAAACACAGCCATTTCAGCAGCCCCAATACAGCTATCCTCCGCCTTCGCCAATGATGCCGCAACAGCCGCAGCTGCAGGAAAGGGCAAGCAGGGACAATATGGAAATATTGTCGAGCAAGCTGGATGTCCTCAAGGCAAAGCTTGAGAGCATAGAGCAGAGGCTGATTAATATTGAGAGGATTGCGCAGGGCGAGCAGGAAGGATACAGGAAAAGAAGCTGGTAATATTTATAAAATACAGCGCATTTCTTTTTTCTTATGAAAAAGCCTCTTATTGTATTTGTGGCAGCATTTGTTGTTGTTTTTCTTGACCAGCTGTTAAAATTTTTTGTTAAGGACCTGCCTTTTGTAATCAGAAACACCGGCGCAGGCTTTGGGATACTCCCTAACCAGCAGGAAATCCTCATCTGGATTTCATTTATTGTTATAGGGCTAATATTCTTTTATTATGGCAAAATACCGGAAAAGAAGTCTGTGCAGCTTTCTATCGGGCTTATCCTTGGAGGCACAATAGGCAATTTAATTGATAGGGTCATGAGAAACTATGTCATTGACTTTATTGACCTTAAGTTCTGGCCGAGCTTTAACATCGCAGACAGCGCCATAACAGTTGGAGCGGGCATTTTGATTATCTATCTCATAAAGAATAAGTGATTTATTCCAGGCAGGAATGCGCCTTATACCCTTTCTCTTTTGCCTCGTCTTCGCTCTCAAACCATACCTGATTGGATTTTTTGATTTTTTTAGCCCAGTCGCATTTTGGCGCATGATAGTTTGATGCTGACTTGCTTGCGACATATTTTCCTGGAGTGTATTTTGTTTCAGGCTCGACTTCATCAGCTTTCTCTGGCGCCGGCTCATAGTCATCAAACTTGTCTTCGTCCCTGATGCTGGCTATTGAAACAATAAACCCGATTGCAGAAACAACCATTGAAACAAAGTGGATTGCGCCAATTGTCCTGGTCTTGTAATATATAAAAATCAGGTCAGCAAGGACCAGCGCGAAAACAAAGAAAAGCATTCCATGGCTCCATTTTGCCCCTGCATAAACTCCTATAACTGCAATAAACGCAAGCAGCAATAAAAGGCATATCAATGCCAGCTCTCCGATAAGAAGAGCGCCCCCAAAATTAAAAGCCATTATTATAAGGCCTATAAAAGATATAAGCAATATAAGGTCATAAACCAAAAAAAGGCCTGCGTTTTTGTTTTCCCCCATAGAATCAGGAAAATACCAGCCATATTTAAATATTTCTATTCTTGAGTGGTGATTATTTTTTTTGGAGCGATATACCTAGCTTTTAGCCTGCTCTGCGCTGCCTTCTTTTTTCTCATGTTCCTGCCCAGTTTCGCTGCGCTCCTTTTTCTCTTCTGGCTTTTCTTCCTCTTTTTTGGCTTCCTTTTCAGGCTCTTTTTTCTTATCCTCAGACTCTGCCCCTTCGCCTTTCTTTCCTATCTTTGATTTTACTTCAGCGACTTTTTTGCTTACCCCTCCTTTTTTCTTCTTCAAAAGCTCGTAAAACGCAAATAAGGTTATTATTGAGGCAGCCATTGACGAAATCAGCACAAGATTGTTTTTTATTGAGTCCAAAAATGATTTTTTTATTTTGCCTGCATTCTCAATTTTATTTTTCTGCTGCGCATACTCGCTTGAGGCAAGACTTATCGAAGCTTCTGCCTTATTGGCATCGCCGACTGCTATGCCTGAGCGCGCGTCTCTCAGGAAATTCTTAAGGTCTGCAAGGCTTACCTCTGAAACATCATAGCCTGATTTTTTGGCGCGAATCTCATTTTCAAGCGCAGCATACTTATTCTCAAGCTCATCAAGGCTTGCCGTTAAATTCTCAATCAGTTTTTTCTTGGCTTCTTCTGCTTCCTGCATCTCTTTCAATTTCTCTTGGTCATCAACATAGCCAGGGTCCACAACCGTAACATTTTGGTAGAATAGCTTATCATTAACCCTTATAGCGAGAGTCAGGTTTCCCCTCTCCCTGAAATTGCCGGACACTATTATATATGATGATTCATCGGGCCTTAACTGCTCTATTGGTATTACACTATAAGTTGAAAAACCTCTTCCAGAAACAAAAGCCATTATGTTCTTAACCTCAGCGCCGCCTGTATTTTTCAGCTGGATATTGAACTGGGCATCGCCTACCTTAAATTCCTGCGGAATAACATTAGTCACTGCAAAATCAACAGATTCATTAGCTTGCGTTATATCTGCAGGGACGCTCTCATTTAGAATGCTGCTTTCATTTACTGTTGTGTTGCCTGTCAGCTGGTTTATATTTTCTGTTGATAGGTTAGCCTCTATGGAAGCATTGTCATCCGCTGATGCAATCGCTGGGCAGAGAAGCAAAAATCCTATTAAAAATAAAAAATGATATTCCCTCATTTTTACTGCATTTGTATTTTCCTCATTGAATTTTTTGCTAAAGAAGGCGCAACTTTATAAATGTTTCTTCTTTTGGAAGATTTTATCTTGCGTCTGGGTTTTTTGGCAATAACCCCATCTTCCTGACAGCATACCATGCAATAAATGTTGATACAACGGTAGAGATAACAAGAAGCGGGATGTACCACCCTATATCATCAGACTCCATATGGAACATTGGCCCTGAAAGGACAGTTGCAATAGTGTTTGGCACCAAAAGAGCGGTTCCTATTATTGTCAGATAGCTGACAAGAAGCGCAAGCCTGTTGTTTAGTATCTGGAGCTGGTTGTTGTATATTGACTGCAAAACTTCAAGGCCGCTTGCAAGGACCTCGCTTAAATGCTCTGCAAGGCCTATATGCGAATTAACTTCTGTTACCAGCGCAGTTACCCTGTTGATTATATGCGGGTCGTCAGTAAGCAGGTCAGCATCCCCGTAACGCACAGAGTTAAGCGCATCAACAGTCGCCCACAATCCTCCCAGATAGGTGATTAGCGCATGCTTCATCTTATGTATTTGTTTCCCGATTATATCACGTGAAGTGCTGGAATCCGACAGGATTTCGCTGAGCTTATCGCCCTGCTCTTCTATTTCAAGAAGGTGCTCAAAATTCCTGCTGTTATTCTCATCTATAAGGCGGATAAGCAGCAATGTGATTTTGTCCTGCTTAAGCAGACGCGTAGGGAGCTTCCTCATGAAAGTTTCCGCATACCTCCTTATCCTGAAGAACCTTGAAATCTCCTTTGTGTGGAGTGTAACTATTATATTCTCTTTTATCAGTATAAGAACAGGCGTAAGCTTCACGTCAAAGCCTTTCGCGGTTATTGCAGGCAGCAATATCCCCATTTCTGTCTTGAGATCCTCGTATCCGCTCCTCTTGTTTTTGAGAAGGCTGTTCAAAAGCGATTCGCTAAATCCAAGGTAAGCTGCTGCGCCCTTTGCCTCTCTATTAAAGTTCTCAACAACATAATCAACCCAACAGACAGATGCTTTTTGCCAGACATTAGAAAACCCTTTTACATCAGCAGACTCTATATGATGCGGCTTATTTTTTCTAACAAACGCGCAAAAAACCCCTCCATTAAAAAGAGGCCCGTTTGGTTTCTTGTCATTATTTGATGATTTCATATGGCATTTTATCAGATTTCTATTATATAAAACTTTTGATTTTTTGCTCGCAGAACAGACGGCTCAACCCGTTCTCTGCTCTGCATAAATAGGCTTTTCCGGGACAAGATAGATTGTCCAGAACACAAGGCAGGTTACTATTGCCTTCATTGCTATGTTTGTCCAGAACATCTGAATTATAGCGCCTCCGCTTACAATGCCGCCAAAAGCTATAATTGGGAATAGCAAGCTGTCAATTGGTATGGATATTGAGTTTGATGCAGCAACACGCATCCACTGCGGCTTGTTCTTTCCAATGCCTGTTGCCCATATGTGGTATATTCCTGTATCAACAAGCTCAGCAGCAATCTGGGCGATTATAGAGCCAATCACTACCCTGAGCTGTATGCCAAACAAGAGCTGCCATGCGGACTGTCCGCCTGCAGCAGCCCAGCTTGTTTCAGCAGGCAGCAAGACAACCCACTGGAAATACAATGCAGCCAGCAGGTTGATTAATCCGCTGAGATATATGGTTGTTATAGCTGCTTTTCTTCCAAGCTGCTTGTGTATAAGGTCTCTCCATGTGAATGTAAGCGAGTATATAAAGCCGGCGTCCATCACAAGCTTTCCGAAATATGTCACTTTTGTCGCAGCTATGTTGCCTGCAAAGGAAAAGAATATGTAAAGCCCGCAAAGCACAATCGTTGCCTGGACCTTGTCAAGGCGAAGCCTGCATAAGCACTTGTGTATAAACTCCTTCATACTGTTGTCTCCTTTGGGTTAGCTAGTCATAAGATAAGAAATATATCTCGCATCTTGCCATCTTTTTGTAAAAATCAAAGTCAGGGCTCTTTGCTTTTGAATCAAACATTGCCATGTGCATCCCTTCCCAGAAAAGAAACCAGCCGGCAGGCTCCAGAAGGACGATAAGAAAATGCATCATATATGTTTTTTTTGTGTCTGTAAACAGGATATAAGATGCAATAAACATCAACGCAATGCCCACTGCTGTGAAAATAAGCCCTTTTTTGACAATGCCCTTTGATTCCTTTTGCAGCAGCAGATAATGCTTCCTGAAATGCTCCCTGAGCCTTTTCTTTATTATCATTTCATGGTGGGGGCTCCTTTTGTATGATGGCACAAGGAACTTCAGCTCAATGCTGCCAGAAGCCTTGTCGCGGCTTGCCCTTCTTGCCTCGCCAAGGAAATCCTGCGACAATGCCCTCTCTGAGTAATGCCTTGAGTCAAAATCAGAGAAAATGTCATCATAGCTGTCAAGCCACAGGCTTATCTCGGATATCTCGAGGAGCCTCTGCCTCTGCTTTTCATCCCATACGCTGTCATGGCTCACTGTACTGCCATCTTCACTCCATCTTTCTCTCATAAAAAAATATGGATTAGGTTGATATTTAAGTATTTCGATTTTGTTAAGTCAAGTTATTAACTATACATACCCTAAATCTTTTTCTGTGTGATATACAGATTATCTTCTTTATTCTCTTTGTCTCTCTTTTTTATCTTTTTATCTTTCTTACAGGCGATTCACCGCATTCATATTCAATTATTTATCAGTCCGCATTTTGTTCGCTACCATGTCAGAAATGAACTTAGAAACGCTTTGCGTTTCTGGTTTCTCAAAAATTGTTTTGCAATTTTTAAGACTTTGCATTTCTGAGTATGCTCAGAAATCTAAAAGTTCTTTCGAATTTTTAGGTCATAAAAAATCCTTTGGATTTTTTATAAATCTTTGATTTCTGACACAACTGTGAAGCAGGCGAACAAAATGCCGAGGCATACTTGAAGGCTCCGAATTTTTGCTTTGTTGCTGGTTGTTGGAGCAAAAATTTGGAGTAAAAATTGTTTCTTATTGATTTTTCTATTGGCTTTTATTTGTTGATAAGAAAGGTTATACCTTCAGGGCTTACTTAACCGGTTTTAGAGAATTGCGCCCCTCATTTACACTTTCACAGCCCTTATCCCAGAAGATTCTTCACGATATTCTGCCTTTGAAAAGCCCGCTTCCCTGAGGTTTCTTATTATTGCCGTGTAAAACTTTTTTCCTTTTGTTTTTGACGGCATTGGGCTGTAATGGTACATTATCCCATTGGATTTCAGCACCCTGCAAAGCTCAGCATAGAACTTTCCTGAGTAAAGCTCAGGCGCTCTTTTGAATGTCGGCGGGTCGTGGATAATCCTGTCAAAATAGCTGTCATTAAAAGCTTTTATTCCTTCAAAAACATCTTTATCATGTATAACTATGTTTTTTGCTGTGAATATCTCCCTGGAGTGCGGGTTTATTTTTGACATCAGCACCATATTTCTGTCTTTTTCAAATGTATGCACCTCATCTGCCTTTTTTGACGACATTATTGCTGTGTACCCAAGCCCCATGCATGTGTCAAGAACCTTTCCCTTTACTGGCTCAATTTCCCTTATCTTGAGCATGGTATCCTGCTTTGGCGACAAATGAGTATGCCTGTGCATTGGCGTTGAGGATAATGCAATTGTCGGCCAGTCATCAGTTGGAATCAGCTTGTAATAGGTACTTGTTTCTTCTGAAAAGAAAGCAAGCTTTTTAAGCTGATTGTCCTCTATGAGATAGCAGAATTTTTCATTTATTTTTTTGAAGTCATCTATTGGTATTTCCTGGCCATCTATAACTGCTATCCTGCCCTTTATCCTGATTCTTGTTTTTGATATGCCTAAATCAAGCGAAATTGAAAACTCGCCGTCTTTTGCATTGAGTATATCCTCAGCTTCCCTTTTTGTTGCAATCAGATAACCCATTTTTATTGACTGGCCTAAACCTAGAACTCCTCAAACTCTTCCATCTTCTTAAGGTAGCCTTTGTTCTTTAAGAATGAAACCTGTGTTTTTGTGTATTTGTAGATAATGTCTCCCTTGTCATCGCCTGAGAACTCCCATGGCTCAACTATGGCTATATCGCCTTCCCGCACCCACAAATGCCTTTTAAGCCTGCCTGGAATCCTGCATATCCTTGTTTTTCCGTCCATGCACTTAACGCGCATTCTTGAGCCGCCAAGCCTTTGCTCTATCATTCCAAAAGACTGCTTATTCCTTGGAAGCTTTATCCTGCTTATTTCCTGCTGTATTGCCTCCTGATGCGCCAGCTCTTCCTTTTTCTTGCCCATGGTTCTATGAAAAGAATGAGCCAAGCTTATAAAGGTTTTTGTTTTTGCAAATGCCAAAAAAACATTATTATACCATTGTGGCGGTGAGCGCAGGCAAAAAATTGTCAAAAAACATCATTAAAAATTAAAACCGAGCTTTGGCTATAAACTTCCCTGTCCGCCATAATCACTATTCCAGCCATTATTGGCGGACCGATTGCATTTGCCGAAATTCGGACTAAATAGCGGTAGCAACGGATAAGAAACAATAGAATCCGAATTTCGGCTAAAAAAAGATTATTTTTAGTAATAATTTTTTAAATCCGACTTTTGCCTTTAAAAAATAATTATTTATTGATATTTTTATAAACAAAAAAACCAGTTGTGTGTAAGAATTAATCCGTTTTCTCTTGGAATTTTTTAAGAATATTCTCAGCAGTGCCTAAGTACTTCAGTAAAAAAACCACAACCTTTATATAGTCCTGGTTATTCACTTTTCCAGCTAATTTTAAGAAAAAACCATATAAGGAGGAAAAATAAAATGACGCAAAACATTCAGCCAATATTTATTTTGCCTGAAGGCACGCAAAGGAGCACAGGAAGAAATGCCCAGAGGACAAACATAATGGCAGCAAAATTAGTTGCTGAAACTGTAAGGACTACTTTAGGCCCAAAAGGAATGGACAAGATGATAGTTGATTCCTTAGGTGATGTTACTGTTACAAATGACGGCGTTACAATTCTTGAAGAGATGCAGATTGAGCATCCTGCTGCAAAGATGGTTGTTGAAGTTGCAAAGACGCAGGAAGATGAAGTGGGCGATGGAACAACAACAGCAGTTGTCTTGGCTGGAGAGTTATTAAAAAATGCTGAGGACCTTTTGGAAAAGGAAGTGCATCCAACTGTTGTGGCAAAAGGCTATAGGATGGCTGCTGAAAAAGCCCAAGAAATTCTTAATGAGATTGCTGAAAATGTTACTGAAAATGATACTGACATGCTAAAGAAAATAGCAATAACTGCAATGACAGGGAAGGGAGCTGAAACAGCAAAAGAAAAATTATCAGACATCACAGTAAAGGCAGTTAAGTCTGTTATTGACAGAGAGGAAGGGAAGATAATCATAGACAAGGAAAACATCAAGCTGGAAAAAAAGGTTGGCGCAAGCGTTGACGATACTGAACTGATATCAGGCATTGTCCTTGACAAGGAAAGGGTGCATTCAGGAATGCCAAGAATAGTACATAAGGCAAGGATAGCATTAATAGACTCTGCTGTTGAGATTAAAAGCACAGAGACAGACGCAAAGATAGAGATCAACGACCCAATGCAGATGCAGGCTTTCCTTGAGCAGGAAGAGAAGATGATAAGGGGCATGGTTGACAAGATTGCAAACTCCGGGGCAAATGTTGTGATATGCCAGAAAGGCATTGATGACATGGCCCAGCATTTCCTGTCTAAGAAAGGAATCTATGCTGTAAGAAGGGCAAAGAAATCAGACATGGACGCGCTGGTAAGGGCAACGGGCGCAAAAATTGTCACAAGCCTTGATGACCTGTCAAAAGATGACTTGGGATATGCAGGAATTGTTGAGGAGATTAAGGTAGGGGATGAGCAGATGACTTATGTGAAGGAATGCAAAAACCCGAAATCAGTCACTATATTGGTTCGCGGCGGGACAGAGCATGTCGTTGATGAGGTAAAGCGCGCGATGGAGGATGCTGTGGGAGATGTGGCGTCAGCAATAAAGACAGGAAAGGTCGTTGCAGGCGCAGGCGCTCCTGAGATAGAGCTCGCGAAGGGGCTGAGAAAGTATGCAGAGTCATTGTCAGGCAGGGAGCAGCTGGCTGTCCATGCATTTGCAGACGCTGTTGAGATAATCCCAAGGACACTGGCGGAGAACGCAGGCATAGACCCTATTGATATACTGACAGAATTGAAGTCAGCCCACGACAAAAAGCAGAAATGGGCGGGCATTGATGTCTTTACAGGCAAGGTAGTTGACTCATGGAAAAAAGGCGTTATAGAGCCTTTAAAGATAAAGACGCAGGCAGTGAGCTCTGCATCAGAAGTCGCAATAATGATTTTAAGGATAGATGATGTTATTGCAGGCTCCAGCAAGAGCGAGCCAAGAATGCCTCAAATGCCTCCAGGCGGCGAGATGCCTGAGTATTAGTTTTTTTCTCTTTTTCTACTTTTATTCTAACGTATAGAAATTCTTGTTAAATGCCTTTACCCTGCGAAGTGGGGTAAAGTTTCGTCCGAAAAGTTCGAAAACCCGCCGTAAATCCAATTGTCGCCGTAGTTTTTTATTTTGACATTTTTACACAAATCAACTTTTTTGAGTCTTTAAAAGTTCTTTGTAAGATTTGTAAAAAAAGAATCCGATTATTGCAAAAGTTACAACTGGAGAAATCCAGTTTGGAATATTAATGTGGAAACTGTGTAAAACCATTATCAGGCCAAGTGCAAATATTGAATACATTGCACCGTTCTTGAGGTATTTGTATTTCTTGACGTTTTCTATGTTGCTTATAGTAAGCCGCCTAACAACAAGTGCACCTATTCCATTTCCTATCAATATTATTGGTATTGAAAAAGTAAATGCAAAAGCTCCTAAAATGCCGTCTATTGAAAAGGTCGCATCAATAACTTCCAGATAAAAAATCTTACTTAAATCTGACATTTTTTCGCTTCCTCCCAGCATTCTCTTCTCAACTTGCTCAGCATTATCCTTAAAGCCGTGAGTTATAAAAAAAGCTGTTGAGCCAACTACCGCTCCAAAAGCCATCAACGGATTTATTTTGATTGCAAGCCATATTATTACTGTCAATAAGATGGAAACAACTGCAAAAAACCATACACCCTGTTTATGTATGAATTCTTCTCCTATCAAACCATAATGCTTAGGCTCCAGAAATATCCAATGAAAAAACAGGAAAATAAGAAATGTACCCCCTCCAATTAATAATATAGGTGCCGATTCTTCTATTATTTTTGCAACGTTTGGATCGGAGCTGAACGATGCTGTAAAGGCTTGAATTGGACCTAGGCTTGGATTACTCATCCATATTATTAACCAAGGCAGCAAGCCCCTAACAAGAAATACAGCAATCAAAATGCCCCAAATCAAGAACCATCTTCTTGCTTTCTTGGACATCGTGCCGAGTACCTGGGCATTTATGATAGCATTGTCTATACTGATAATTAATTCAAAAAGGCTCAAGCCCAAAACTGTTAGTATGATTGAAAACCAGTCCATTTTTGTATGAGGTTAAGTGCATATACTAATTTCAGTCAGTATAACTCACTCTTTTTTCAGCAATTATTTTATTTTTCAAAGTTGCTGAAATAGATTCAAAATTAGATACAAACTTTACATAACTATTCAATTTTAGTATAATACTCATAATTTAAGCAAATGCTGTAAACTATATAATATTTTCTAATATTTAATATTGAATGTAGTAACTAACTAAGGCGACAACTAAAGGGATTTAAGGTTTACTATCAACGATAGGCGGGTTTTCGAATTGCATTTAACTGTTATTTACCTCAACTTTTCAAAAACACAAACTTTATAAACAAAAACATTAATTAGCAAAATATAAATAGCTATCAGTTATTATACTAAAAAAAGAGGAGGATAGAATGGAAGAGGGGGACTCTGGCTACGAAATAATGCCCTACAAGGAAATAGTGGCATTAAAAAAGCAGATAGAGGAGCTAAGGCAAAGAACAGGCGATACTGATTCTAGGCAATTATTGGTTTCAATGGCTAATCTCACGAAAAGCATGAGCAATATGCTGCAGCTGTTCAAGACAGCAGCAGAGGAGATGAAGCTTGAGCAGAGGGAGGAAGAGGCAATCGGAAAAAAGATTGGGCCTCTTGTCGAAAAAGTTAATGAGCTTGGGGAGCAGAACAAGACAATAGCAGAAGGGATGGTAGCAATAGCTGACATGGTCAGGGAGATGAAAGGAGAAAAAAAGCCATCCTTTGAAAAGCCAGAGCCAAGGTTTGAGTCGCTGCCGTTTGAGAAGCCAGAGCAAAAATTTTCAGAGCAGTCAATCTTTGATGTGCCAGACCAATTTCCCCAATTCCCAGAGCATGGCGCAGCGCAGCAGCCTATAAAGCCGGTGAGGTTTGTGCCTCCAAGGAAGCCGTTTGCAGCGCCGGGGCCAATGCCGCCGCCTGGAATGCCTCCTGGACCAGGTTTTGGGCCAGAGCCATTCCCACCATTTGAAGAGCCGTTCCCATCACTAGGCAAGCCAAAGAAAAGGGGCTTTTTGGGAGTTTTCAAGAAAAAATAAGATGGAAGCTGAAGCTGTTTCTGACATAAGCTCAGAAGGAATGAGAAGGTTTGTCAGGCATCTCTGCGTGCTGAGCAAAAGGCACGAGCAGAGGGAAAGGGCAAGGCAGGGCCTTGATATGCAGCTCAGGAAGGTTAAAGAAATAACGCTTACGCAAAAGCCCAGAAAGTGGCTTATTGAGCAGGAGCTGAGGGAGCTTGAAAGAAAGATTTCTATTGCGATTGAAAACGAAAGAAGGCTTGTTGGGATGGGGCACGCAGACAGCAATTTAATCAGGCAGCTGAGGGATGAGACATTCAGGCTGCAGTATGAGCTCAGAAACTCGGAAGTGATGAGAAGGGAGGAGGTTGAAAAAAACAGGGAGATAATATCCGACTTAGTGAATTCTATTGCTGATTTAAGGGAGAAAATAAGCAGCCTTGCAGAAAGGGAAGAGAGAATAAGGGCAATTGAAAAGAAATTAAAAAAGGAAAGCAGGGCAAAAAGAAGATAGCTAGAAGTCCTTTGCCATCAGCGTGTTCCTGCCGTTAAGCTTTGCGCGCTTTGACGCTTCTTTTATCATCTCAATGACTCTTTTGCTTAGGGCGCCGGCTGCCTCTGCAGCAACATTCAGCTTTTTTCCATCAACCTCTGCAAAATCCTTTATCCTTGACTTAACTATAATATCAATTGCCATTTTTTCACCTCAAAACCTATTTTTATGATTTTAATTACTTTTTATGATTTTAATTACCATTCATTTTTATCTATGCGCAAACCAGAATATTAATTTATCTTTTTTCTTTTCATCAAGCCTGCAAAAGCCAAACCTTTCAAATTGTATAATGCCCCCAGCCTTGAGCTTTGAAACGCCCTTTTCAGCAATGCCTTTTTTTAATTTACCGTCAGGCATTAGTATTTCCGCATGAGCAGTATCTCCTGCATTTTTTGGCAGCCAGTGGATTATTAAGTCGCCGCTTTCCCTGTATTTCCCATAATCAAGCGAGTCAAAAACAAATTTTCCCTTCTGCTTTCTGAAATTCAGGCAGTCCATAAGCCTGTAAAGCTTTTTCTCTTTGAGCTGTTTATAATCCTCATTGGCTATGCAAAATGCATCTTTTGTTTTGAACTTCCTGCCTCCTGTTTTATGGTCAGGGTGCAAATCGAGCTCAATATCCTGCTCGGGCGCATTTTCTATAAGAATCTCTTTTGGCTCTTCTATGAAAAAGTACCTCTCTGCTTTCGGGTCAATAACTTCCCTGTTAAAAGCATTCAGCGCCTTAAAAAATTCATCGCTGCTCACCAGCTTGTCAGTCTGTGAAACGCCGACATCAACAGCGTACCTGATAAATGCATCAGGCTGGTAGCCTCTTCTTCTCAGAGCCCCTAAAAAAGGCAGCCTTATATCATCCCATCCATTGTAAGTTCCATTCTCAATCAATGGCCTTGTTTTTGAGCAGCTTACCCTCAAGTCAGTAAAGTTTATCCTTCCTATATAGAGATGCTTCGGCGTTTTCCATCCCATATAGTCGAAAATAAACTTCTGCCTTTTTTCATTGTCCATATGCTCCTTGGCTCTTATTGTATGGGTAATCTCCATCAGATGGTCATCAATTGCAACAGCAAAGTTAAGCAAAGGCCAGACCCTGAATTTTTTTTTCTGCCTTGCATGGCTTGCTTCCTTTATCCTCAGCGCAGGCCAGTCCCTCATTGCAGGATTCCTGTCATCAAGGCTGGTCTTTATCCTCACAACTGCTTCGCCTTCTTTATAACCAGAAAACATCTTCTTCCACCTTTCAAGATTTTCTTTTTTGCTTATGCCCCTGCATGGGCATGGCATTTGCCTTAGGGAAGCTTCCTTGAATTTTTCAGGCTCGCAGGCGCAGACATAGGCATAGCCCTTTTTTATCAGCTCCTCTGCATGCTCATAATATATTCTCAGCCTGTCTGACTGCACATAAAATTCCTTTACATTGTTTTTTGTGACCCATTGCGCATCCTTTGGTATAAGTTCGTAAGCTGATTCGTCTATATTCTCCGGGTTTGTGTCAGCTATCCTGAGAATCAGCTTGCCACCATACATCCTGCAGTATTCCGAGTTCAATCCAAGGGTAAACGCATGGCCTATATGCAATGGCCCTGACGGCGACGGCTCAAACCGCATGACAACCTTTCCCTTTTCAGCATTTTCAAGCTCTTGAAGAACCCTTTCTTTCTCTTCTTTTTTTCCTTCCAAAAGCTCTGGGGCTAATCTCTTTAGGTTTTCTTTTTGCTTTTCTAATTTCATTAAATTAACTTCTTTTACTATCTTTTGTATTTCTTTGCTTATACTGGCTATCTCTTTCTTTAGCTCTGGATTTTCACTTAGGACTTTTCCAATAACAGCCCCTGGATTTGCCTTGCCGTCATACTTGACAGCATTCTGCAGGGCATATTTCAGGATTAAATCTTTCATTGTTTTTTGTTTATAATTAATTGGTATATAAAGTTTTGTAAATAATGCCAATTTGTCAAATATAATCAATATTGAGATACCATTAACTCCGTTTTTTCGCTAAAGCTTTAAAACAAAAAGTATTGTATACTCGCAGACAAAAATTATTACACCAATTATCATTAATATCTCTTTTATCATTTTAGGTGGCACTAACTTGACAGCTCACAAAACCGTGAGCTGTTAAGTTAAAGGGGTATGAAATGGTATTGGTAAAAGATAGGGTGTTAAATATCGGGCTGATGGAAAGATTTATTAATCCTGCTTATTGGTATCTGTTTATGACCGCAACAAAAGAGGAAATGAAGGAAATGTTTGAAATCATTAGAAGGGCTAAAGGGAAAGATTTAGAGAAATTATCTAAACTGGTAAATGCGGAGTTAAAAAAAAGAAACTTTAATTCTAGACAATAGATAAATAAAAATGAAGAAGAAATATGCTAATAAAATTCAAAAAGTCTTACAAATAATATCTTATATCTTAGGTGCAATTGTAATATTAATAGCTTTATATGGGGTAATAACTACAAAATAAAAATATTCTTTTAGGAATAATCTTGTCAATTAATTATTAATATAAGAATACTAACTATTCTAAGCTATGGTGATAAAAAATGGTCAGCAAAAGAGAAGTACAAAAAGTTATCAATGAGATAAAAAGGGACATTAAAGACGAAAAAAGGATTGATAAGGTTATTAAATCTGATAAGAGATGGAAAACTGCGAGGTCGCGAAAAAATGCTTAAACCAACTCAAAAAGAGATTAAGGAAATGAAGAAATTTGCCAATAGGGGTGCTACCTCTACTATGGATGCTATTGGGAAGAAATGCCTGAGAAATGCGGTTGAACATAAAGACTGGAATGATGATAATGTCAGGGGATTTATTGAAATGCTGAGAAAAAAGGGGGAGAAAAAGAATGCCTAAATGCCATATTTGCAAGAGGAAATTTGAAGGAATGAAATGTAGTTGTGGGCAGGAATATATTAAGAAAAATGGAAAGCTTTATAGAAAAAATGTGCATGGTAGATGGTTAGAGAGCTTGGGAAAAGATGATTTTAAGCCAAAACTTACTAAAGACTGGTGATTTTATAATGATTCTTTTGACCAATAAATAAGGGAAAAATCTGCTATTTAATACTTTTTGTGCAGAAAATTCACTATTTGTGCAGAGGCTACTTTTTAGGAACTATTTGTGCAAAGCTACTAAAATCAAAAGATTTATATATTTAGACTTATTCCTTTAATATATGGATGAAAAAAGACTAACAGATGAAGAAGAATTTTTGGAGATAGGAGAGCAAAAGAAGGATATTATAACAGAAGAAAAGAAGCCCATACTATTCGATAAAAAGCAATATTCTGTAAAATTGCCTAAAAGAGTAATAGACACTATTGGGTTTCAAGATGGAGATAACCTATTATTCATCTTAATTAAACCATTCGACATAAATAAAAAACCAAGTTTGGAAATAGAATATGTGAGAAAAGATGGCACTAAAACCAATTCAGAAGGAAATATTGAATAAGATGTATTATGAAAGAAGGTATATGACCACTAAGGAAATCGCTAGTCTAACGGGGTATAGTTGGCAAACGGCAGAGGCTCATCTAAAAGTGTTATTAAGAAAAAAGTTTGTTAAAAAGGAAGGGTATGTAACTGATTCGTCAACTAAACAAGAAAGGGTTAAATACAAGTTTAACTATGAGCATTATAAGAAGTTATTAATGAAAAAGAAAGGAGGTAAATAAAAATGCCAAAGAAAAAAAAGAAGATTGATAAAGCACTATTTTGGGTGGCTATAACATTATCTGTTTTGGGAGTGATAGCTCTATTGGCTTTGGCTTTAAGGGCTTTAGGAGTGATATAAATGGACAGATTAACTGTCTCAATCATAATATTAGATATTACATCTATATTGATGACTGCTGGATGGATTTTATTCAATGTTATAAAGGGGATTTCTTTCTTGGAGATATTCTATAATTATATCTATGTCATCGTAGTTATAGGCGCACTCTTGTTAAGTATTATCCAGATGATGTCTAAAGGAGAATGAAAAAAGATAGTTGGGCTTTGACATGTCAGAAATCGCTAATGGCTTCACGCTCTTGTGCTTCAGCTCAGAGTAAGCCAGCGATTTCTGAGCATGCTCAAGAACTGCACGCTGTGGACTTTAGTCCGCAGTTCTTGACAATAGCAATTGTTGGTATTGTTTTGATGTTGGTAATAATAGCAATAGGGCTTTATTTTCAGTATAGATAAAAAAATGGATTTCTTTGGAATTATTGCAGATATTATCTCTCACTAATTTTTTTTATTATCTTATACCCCTTTAACTTAACAGCTCAACAAATAGTCTTAATCCTACACAATAAGTCAGAGTTTTTGGTTACTTATTGTGCAAAGCTCACAAAACCAACTTTGCGTATAAATTCATCATTTCTTATGTAACTTATAGAACTCAAAGACTTCTAATATACGATTAACATTGCCTAAATATAATAACACTTTTTGCTTCACTTTCCC
>Ga0209541_10006531_pt1 | contig 19839 bp, 24 predicted proteins | sample RifCSPlowO2_01_FD_184027 | JGI IMG/M metagenome (GOLD analysis project Ga0209541, IMG submission 184027) | Groundwater microbial communities from Rifle, Colorado - Rifle CSP2_plank lowO2_0.1 (SPAdes) (version 2) | ecosystem: Environmental > Aquatic > Deep subsurface > Groundwater | place... | reverse complement strand
GAGGCGAGTGGGATAATATTATTTTAATTGGAAATGAGTTTGCCAAGAAATTTACTTCTGAAAAAGACTTTGAATTTATTGAAATTGGTTCTGGAGGAATAATTGATATAAGAAATGAGATTTTAAAAAAACTTCAAGGCAAAATAAAAGGAACAGAAGTTGCTTTGACAATAGCCTCAGGGGAAGGCAGAGAACACATGGCTTTAATATCGGCCTTATTAAATTCGCCTGTTGGAATAAGATTTACTGCATTAACTAAAGACGGGATTGTGTTTTTGTAAAATGGGAAAAAGGATAACCGAGATAAGTGGAAATGCGACCATATTATCAGAACAATCTCCTGAGAACATTTCTATAGGAGATATTATACATAATTATTCTTGGGGGGATATGTTAGTTACTGAGAAAAATAAGAAAAAATTAAAACTTGTTTATTGGTTTAGAGATTCTCTGCCCTCAAAAATAGCTGAGAATACTTATGAGATATTTAAAACATGTAAAGGAAGGACTTTGTTGAGCTATGTCCGTTATCGTAGACCTAATCCCTCAACAAAACATTATAGCCAATTGATTAAAAAGTTAGAAGAGACGGATATCAAATCTCCTTTTTCTTAATCTTCATCATCGTTTTATCTTTCCCTAATAAAAAAACTCTGGAAAATTCATGCTCATCAAGGATTTTATAATTCTGTTTTTGATTTTCTAATTCTTTTGCAAGCTTTTTAGCAAAATCTTTTATTTCTTCATAATTAGGCATTGCATCATAACCCATGGCTTTTCTATTTCTTGCAAATCCTACACTCATGTAGCCCTTTACCTCAATAAAATCTGGATTTGCTTTTTTAATAAGAATAGAATAATCTTTGATTTGTTCATCTTTCATATTGCTGTTTTCTCCTTTAACTAAAGTCATTCTAATGACCTTTCTTGTTTTTAGTTTTGGAAATAAAGATAAGGTTTGATTAAATTTTTTCCACGCATTTTTTATTTTAGAATTATGCCATTTATTATACAATTTTTCATTTGGAGAATTTAATGAGAGATATAATTGAGTAGGAAGCTGTTTATTTTTATTTAATTTTTCTAAAACCTCGGGACTGAGACCATTTGTAACAAGAAAAGATGTTTTTCCTTTTTTTCTTAATTCATTTATTAATTCTCCTAATTTAGAATATAATGTAGGTTCTCCTGTTAAAGAGATTGCAAACTGCATCGGTTCTTGGGCTTCTTTAAGCTTTTTTTTATTAACTTTTTCATTTCCATTAAATCCGGATAATAGTTTTCTTTGCTGTTTTATGCATCCTTCTATAATCTCTTTAGGAGAATCTAACTGTTTTACATCTAAATTTTCAGTGTAATCAAGATTTCTCCAACAATGAATGCACTTATTTTGACAATTAAATAAAGAGCAAGAAATCTGAGCACATAAATGGCTCTTTATATTATAAAATTGTTGTTTATAACAAACTCCTTCATCTCTTAAAGATTTTCTTGTCCAATTGCATATTTTAATAGCACTATTTTTTCCAATAGTTCTATATCCTTGTTTTTCAAGAATTTTTTTAGCTTCATCTTTATTCATTTTTAATATAATCTTTGATCTCTTTAATTACATTTACCTGCCAGTTATTATCAAAATCAGTATTTATAATGTTTATCTTTAAAAGTTTAAATGAATCTAAACTTGTTTTCCTAAGTAATTCTTTTTTGCAAACTAAAAAATGTTTTGCGTTTGGCCACAAATTTTTTTGGATAAAGCCCTGTCCGAGTTTAAAATATTGCCCTTGTTTGGTAGACATTCGCGTTATTTCAATGATTACATTCTCTTTATTATAGTACAAGGATAGATCTCCTTTATGATTATTCGGAGTGCTTCTATAATTATCTAATAAGAATCCTTGATTTAATGCTTCTTTAGCAAGGGGTTTTGCATCAATATCATAAATGGACTCAAAAATATCAAATCCAAATTCTTTTGGATCTAAAATAATATAAATATTCTCATTTGCCGATAAGTTGGATTTCTCAGTTAAAAGTATGCCTACTGTTCCAGATCCCTTAAATAAGATTCTACCGAAATCTAATGGAAAAATTCTTATTTTCTTTCTATCCTCAGAAATTTCTAATCCAATTCTAATTTTTTTATTTTTTATGATATTATATAACGGAGATAGATTAAAATTAATATTTAGTGTTTTTTTTCCCTTTTTTACAAAGCCAGTTACAACCAATTCATGCTTTTTGGGTTCTATCTCTCTGACTATTTTGGATAATAAATTGGTTCTATATGCTCCAATACCTCTGCTTATCTTACTATTATCGAAATTATAACCCCTCTTTCTAATCTTGTCCATAATTGTTTTTATATCTCTATCAGATTTTATAAGGATTTCAAGATAATTAAAGTCTTTTTTGAATTTTTCTTTAAGAATCTTATTCGCCTCTTTAGGATCCATTGGGATAAATTTTCTTTTCATTCTATAAACTTTACCCTCAATTGCAGAATATTTTGGTTTAATGCCCGACAATTTTTCTAATTTTTCTACAATCTCAATAGAAGGAGCGGTTCTCATAAAAGTATAACTCTCAATAGCCCCCCGAGATTTTAAGTCCAACTTTTCCGCTAATCTTTTACTCCCAACCCCTAATTTTTTCTTAACATCCATAAAAAATTTTCTTTGAGCTTTAAGGCTTTCAAATTTTGCTCTTTTCATGTATACAATAGATAAGTATGGTATATAAACTTTTCTATATAATTGCACTGTAAGCATAAGCATACGAGAATAAACTAATTTAAAAACCTAATTAAAAAATTATAATCTCTTATCCATTGAAATTCTGTCTTTTCTAATTTTAAAACCCAATTTCTGATAAAATTTTAGTGCTGGACATTTTACATGTGTATTAAATAATACTTTTTTTATATTGTTTTTCTTAGCATATTCTTCTAAATCTTCAATTAATTCTTTGCTAATTCCTTTTCCCTTAAATCCATCTTTTACTGCTAAATCTTCAATTATTATAATTTTTCCTTCCCAATATTGCTCAATTTTGAAGACAAGAACCCCTATTATCTGATCGTTTTCTTTGGTGATAAAGATCTCACCAATTTTAAAATAAAAATTTAGGCTTTTTAAAACAGAATTGAATATAACTTTTTCATTAAAAGGAGGTTTTGAAAATTCTTCAAACATAAGTTTTCCAATTTCTTTAATATCTTTTTTTGTTGCTCTTAAAATCTTCATGAGAATATTAGTGTGTTAGAATTTAAATATTTATATAGAAAATCAGAAAATAGCCAAAAACCATCCTAACATTAATAAGAAGAAAATCCCAAGAATTATGTAAGTCATTACTTTAAATGCCCACTGACCTGCTTTTTCACTTCTAGTTATACCTGCAATTGTCAACATAAACATTCTTCCACCATCAAAAATACCGACAGGCAACATATTCATTAAAGCAACACTAATATTGACTAAAGCTAACCACCATATTAAATTATAGATAAAAATAATAAAATTTGTATTAAACCTTGGTTCATAATATGTTGCAGGTTTTTTAAAGAAATTAAAAAAATCAGAAATTTTTCCAATAAGTCTTGTATTTTGATTTAAAACCCCGATTCCCATAATTGCTCTTCCTTTTTCATTAGGATCTTCTTTCAAGATTATATTGTAGTCTAAGATAGTATTATTATATTTTGTCTTAATATTTATTCTATCTCCTATTTCGTAATTCTTCAAAACTCTAGCTAAATCTTCATGAGTTTTAATTTTATTTCCGTCAATTTCAACAATAACTCCAATTAATCCTACATTAATTGCAGGAAGATCCTCATACAATGCAACCTGACTTCCTCCTGCTTCTAATTGCTCTTTTAGATTATTAACTGTAATAAAATAATTTCTATTTGCAACAACTTTTATCAGACTTGTTTGACTATCATTATCCCCTAAAATCAAATCATCTGTTAAATTATTTTTATTTATAATCTCTAATAGCGTTGCATTTGAAGAATCAGTTACAACTATCCCATCTATTTTTTGAATATCACTTATATTTACAACTCCAGGGGTATATGTATTAAAAATTGCTCCTGCAGGAGCATAGGTTAAAACAAAAAATAAGGATAATAATAAGAAAAATAAAATAGCTAAAATTAAATTAGTAAATGTTCCTGCAGACAAAATAGTTATTTGTTTTAATTTTGATTTTTTTACCATTTGTTTTTCATCAGGCTCAACAAATGCAGCTAAAAAAGGACCTAGAAAACCAAAACCAGTTGTTTTAACTTTTACACCATAGAGTTTAGCATAGATTCCATGAGCAAATTCATGAAAAACTGCAATTACTGCAATTGTGATTATCCAATATGTAAAATAAAAAGGAGGCAGAAAATCTATTTTAAACATAGAAGGTAAATAGGGAACCAAAGGAATAAGTGGAGGAATTTTTATTGCTCTTACAACATCGGGATTACTTAGGTAAATATAAGCTATTTGACCCAATAAATAAAGCATTAAACCCATTAAAATATAACCTGTAGCAATAATAACATAACTTAATACATTAAGTGTTCTTTTGTACCTGCCCCCAACATAATTAATAAATTTTATGCCTAATTGGGTTCTGTAAAGATACATAATCCCTTCTCTTTTAAGATTTTTTTTCCTTTTGTAAAGAAAAATTACAACTCCTAAAGTAAATAAAATTAAAAATATCAAATCATAATAAAAAAATCCTACCATTTTTTGTTTTATAGTTTACCTCTTATTTACTTTTTGGTAATATTAATGAACGATTTAAAATAGTATATGAGTAGATTAAGCTGCTCAATAACATATCTCTTAGTTTTGTTATACTTTTGACTAGTTTTATTTTCTTCTAATAGGCCTAAATGCCTTATGTAAACATTTTCTGCACCTAACTTTTCCTTCTAATATTTTTCTAGATTCTGCTCTTATTTTTGTTTTGCAGTGTTTACAAACAAAAACATTATGATACATTCTTGCTTGTGCTGCAGGTAATTTTGTTGGCATTTTAGACCTTTCTTTTAATTAGTTTAATTCCTTCAATATCCCAATATTCTACTTGATCCCCGTCTTTTAAATTCTCCCTAACTTCATCAACCATTAGCAATTCTAAAGTTTCATAGCTTTCTAGATCCATTATACTTGCTTTATCTCCTGAAATTGATAAAACCTGCCCTCTATTTTTATTAACCATAGGTACATCAAATCTTTCATGTCCGCTGACAACTAAAACTTTTTTCTTACCATCAAGAATACTTATTGCTTCTATTCTACATTTAGTGTGTCCATGTTTTCCAGTTTTACTCATATCATTAGTTCTGACAATACAAGGGACATTATCTATCATTATTGTTGCACCTGGTTTTGCTTCTGTAGCGTCAATTAATTTTAATGGCATAAGTGATAAATCAAAATTGCGTTTATAAATGTTTTTGATGATTTTTTATTAAAGGGTTTATGAGATAATAGACGATTTTAAGATATTGAGCATATACAATAAACTTTTAAACTAATCCTTTCTCAAAGAAATATGCAAATTCAAAAAAATGATTTTATTGAAATAGAATTTACAGGAAAAGCAAATAATGAAATATTTGATACTACCCACAAAGAGGAAGCTAAAAAAATAGGAATAGAAGCTGATGTCAAGCCAATTATAGTTTCTGTTGGAAATGAAATGTTACTCAAAGGACTTGATGAAAATCTCGAGGGGAAAGAACCTGAAAAACAATATTCAATAAAAATATCTCCAGAAAAAGGGTTTGGTCCAAGAAATTCAAGTTTGATAAAAACAATCCCTATTAAAGTTTTTCATGAAAAAAATATGAATCCGGTTCCAGGTCTTACAGTTCAGATGGATAATTATCTTGCCAAGATTTTATCTGTTTCAGGAGGAAGAGTAATTGTTGATTTTAACAATCCCTTAGCAGGAAAAGAAATTCAGTATGATTTTAAAATTCTAAGAAAAGTAGAAGATTCTAAAGAAAAAATTAATGCACTACAGGATTTCTTTTTTAGGCAAAGATTTGATTTTAATATGGATAATGAAAACAAAAAAGTTATTTTCAAACCCAAGAAAATTTCTCAAAATAAAGAATTTTCTGGGCCCAAAAAATCTGAAGATTTTTTAGGAGAAGAAAAAATAAAACCTTTTATTGATATTTTTGGAAAAAAGTTTAGGGAAATTACAGGATTTGATTTTGAAGTTGAAAAAAAGAAAGAGGATAAAACTGAAACAAAACCAATAACTGCTAAAAAACAAAACGAAAACAATAAAAACAAAAGTGTTAATGGGCCAGAAATGCCCGATAAAGAAAATAAAAAATAGTTATTTAATCTCTTTTTGACTTACTTCTTAAAGATTATTGCAGATAAACATATCCTATCAAAATGACAATAAAAATGCAATAATCTTTAAATATAGATTTAAGCTTTTTTTAAGATGGAAGAGGATTTTGAAAGAGGCGACTATGAGAGGTTTGGAGATGAAAAGGAGTCAGATACCCCATTAACAGATTCTTTAAGGAGGAATATAAAAAGTTTTTCAGAACCAACAGGAGGATTTACAAAATCAAAACTTCCTTCAATAGTTGAAATAAACCCAGAATTAGCTGAAATAGATAGAGAATTGGAAGAATTAGTTAAAAAACAGCAATCTAAAGTTAAGGTTTTTGGAGTTGGAGGAGGCGGAGGAAACACTATTTCTAGAATGAGGGAAATTGGAATTAAGGGCGGAGAATTCATAGCAGTTAATACAGATGCTCAGGATTTGCTTTATACAAATGCAGATTATAAACTATTAATCGGAAGAGAACTGACAATGGGTTTGGGTGCAGGAAGCAATCCTAAAATAGGAGAAGAAGCAGCTCATGAATCAGAGCAAGAAATCAAGAAAAAATTAGCTGGATGTGATATGGTTTTTGTTACATGCGGTTTAGGAGGAGGAACAGGAACAGGAGCAGCCCCGGTAATTGCAGAATTAGCAAAAAAACAAGGAGCATTAACAATTGGAGTTGTTACCTTACCATTTACAATAGAAGGCAAGAAAAGAAATGAAAATGCAGAATATGGATTAGAAAGAATGGAATCTGTCGTTGATACTTTAATAGTTATTCCAAATGATAAATTATTGGAAATTGCTCCTGAATTACCATTACAGACAGCATTTAAAGTTGCAGATGAAATTTTGACAAATGCAGTTAAAGGAGTTACAGAATTAGTAACGAAAGCAGGGCTTGTTAATCTTGATTTTGCAGACATAAGGGCTGTCATGACTAATGGAGGAGTTTCATTAATTGGCATGGGAGAATCAGACTCTGCTAAAAGAGCTCATGATGCAGTTGAAAAAGCTATTTCAAATCCTCTTCTTGATGTTGATGTATCAAATGCAATGGGGGCATTAATTAATATTGTTGGTGGAAATGATATGAGTTTAGATGAAGCTAGGGATATTATAGCAACTGTTGGAGAAAGACTCTCTCCTGAGGCAAAATTAATCTGGGGAGCGCAAATCTCTCCTGAAATGGAAAAATCGATTAGAGTAATGATTATTATCACAGGAGTAAAATCTCCTCAGATTATTGGGACAGATCTCCCAGATGATTTAAGGCAGCAGGTTGAAATCTCAGAAGATTTAGGAATTGAATTTTTGGAGTAAGATGCCAGAGTCATTAATTAAAAAACTTTTAGAAAATTTTAACCCATCCGATAGTGAAGAATTAAGGAATAATTCAGAAATTTCTGAAGCAGATGTAATTGCTATACGACACATGGGAGATATATACACGGGAAATAGAATTGCTATTGCTCGAGAAAGAGGAGAGAGAATTTATTTTGGTTAGAATAATTTAAAAATCTTCAAAATTTAAATTTTGAATGAGTTAAAAACATTAAATATTAGGAAATGTTTTTAAACCCCTTTCTTCTTTTAATTTTATGATAGAAAAGATAAAGTTATTTGGCAGCAAGTGTGCAAGAGTATGGAAACTATTAAGAAAACCTTCTGGACAAGAGTTTAAGACCGTTGCAAAGGTTTCTGCTTTAGGTTTAGGTTTAATTGGTGTAATTGGATTTATAATTTCTATTATATTAACTTTTTTTAATTTATAATAAAGTTTATAAACCCATAATTTTAAATAATATTAGGCTTCTATGATAGTTAACACTTAGTTGGAGCCGAAATCAGTAATAAATAAAACGAAGATAAGATACAGCAGTTAACATCAAGCTATGAATGATTGCTCAAACTTAAAATCGTTTTGCATATTACTAAAAAAATAACAAAAAATAAAATGATATTTATTATTAAAGTAACAACAAACAAAGAAGACAGGGCAATGGAACTTATCTCAGATAAGGTTAATAAAAAACAGCTTAATATTTATTCTCTTGCACGTCCTCATGGGCTTAGAGGATATATTTTTTTAGAAGCAGAAGATAGAGAGTCTGCAGAAGAAGCTGCTTATAATCTTCCTTATGTAAAAGGAATCATAGGAAAAACAGTTACTTATGAAGAAATTAAAAATATGTTAGAACCAGTTATTGAAGAAATTAACATAGAAAAAGGAGACATAGTTGAGATTATTGGAGAACCATTTAAAAAAGAAAAAGCAAAAGTGATAAGAGTGGACAAAGCAAAAGGAGAAGCTGTAGTTACATTATTGGCTGCAGTCGTGCCGATTCCAGTAACAGTTAAATTAGACAATATCAAGGTTATAAGAAGAGAAAAAGAAGAAGGAGAAGAGGCAGAAGAAGTATCTAATTCTTCTCAAACAACAGGAGAATCTGAACAGCCAAAAGTTAATCAAGATTATAATGAAGGAGGATTTATGCAAAATGAATATTAAATTACTTGTTGATGGAGGGAGCATGAAACCTGGTCCAGCAATAGCTCAGCAGTTAGGCCCCTTAGGAATAAACATGGGAAAAGTTATTTCTGAAATTAATTCAGCAACTATAAATTTTAATGGAATGAAAGTCCCAGTTGAACTTAATATCAACGAAAAAACAAAATCTTTTACAGTAAAAACTTTTTCTCCACCAACTTCAGAATTATTAAAAAAAGAACTTAATATAGAAAAAGGTACAGCAGACCATAAAAAATTCAAAGTTGGAAATGCTTCTATAGAAGATATAATTAAAATCACTAAAATAAAATTTCCTGACATGCTTCAGAAAGAGTTTAAATCTGCGGTTAAATCTGTTTTAGGCACTAGCAAAAGTATTGGAATCCTTGTTGAAAATAAAGAAGCAAAAGATTTGATAGAGGAAATAGAAGCAGGCAAATTTGATTCCGAGATTAAAAGTCAGAAAACAGAAACAGATAATGATAAAAGAAAAGAATTAAACAATTATTTCGATTCACTTAAAAAGAAACAAGAGGCAGAAATTGCTAGAGAGAAAGCAGAGGCTGAAGAAGTTGCAAAAGCCAAAGAAGGAGAGAAGAAAGAAGAAACTACAACAGCAGCAGCTTCGACAGAAAAAGCAAAAATCCCAACAGAAAAGGCAAAGCCAGAAGAAATTAAAGAAAAGAAATAAACTTCTAAAAATCTTTATAAACCCACCAACTTTAGTAAAATTATGGGGATGTGGGGTAACCTGGTTAGCCTTCGAGCTTTGGGAGCTTGCGATCCCAGTTCAAATCTGGGCATCCCCATTTAATATTCAAAATGACAAAAACAAAAAAAGTAAAAGCAGCAGGAAGATTTGGAGTAAAATACGGAAGAAAAGTTAGAACTAAAATTGCAGAATTAGAATCACTGCAGAGAAAAAAACAGAAATGCATTTTTTGCAATGGAATTGCAAAAAGATTATCAAAAGGAATCTGGAAATGCAAAAAATGTGATAAAAAATTTGCAGGACCAACCTTTACTTTAAATAAAGAATAAATTTAAATAATCAAAAAAACAAATAATAAAAATGGCAGCATATAAATGTTTTAAATGTGGGAAAAAATTGACATCTGCCCAACTAGAAAAAAGATTTCTATGCCCTTTTTGTGGCTCTAAAATATTTTACAAGCCAAGGAAACATCTTGCTAAAATAAAAGCAGTTTAAAACTTTAAAATTCTAAAATGGAAATTGATGGAACAACACAGAATAAGATACAGGAAATTCAGATTTTGGAGCAAAATCTTCATAATTTAATCTTGCAAAAACAAGCTTTTCAGATAGAATTAAACGAAACTGAAAATGCATCGTCAGAAATTGAAAGAACCAAAGAGGATGTTTTTAAAATAATAAGTAATATAATGATTAAAACAGAAAAAAATAAACTAAAAGAAGAGTTAAATAGAAAAAAGGAGCTGTTGAACCTAAGATTAAAGTCAATAGACTCCCAGGAAGATGAATTTTCAAAACAATTAGAAGAATTAAGAAAAGAGATAATGAAAAAACTTAAGAAATAATCTGAATAATTGATTTTTTAGATAAAATTATGCCAATTAAAGATTTCTATTTTACTACAGAAATCTTTATAAACTTAATACTATCATTTTTATTATGGTGTTTGATAAAATAAAAAAAGGTCTTTTTGGAGGCAGTAATGATCAGCCGGAATACATTGAAATTGACTTAGGAAAAGAAGTAAAAAAATCAAAGGTTCTTGTAAGACCATTTATTTTAAGAAGTTTTGAGGATATTAATCCTATACTAAACTCCTTAAGAGAGGGATATACTATAGCAGTTATTGACTTTAAGCCATTAAAATCAAAAGATGTTATTGAATTGAAAAGAGCAATTTCTAAAATCAAAAAAACAGTTGATGCTTTAGAAGGAGGCATTTCAGGTTTTGGAGAAAGCATAATAATAGCAACACCGGGATTTGCAGATATCTACAAACCCCAAAGAAGCCCTCATTCTGCAGATAAGATTATTAGGGAATAATTTTATATAATCTTATTTCTCAAGAGATTTACTCGTAATGTTCAAAAACTAATTAAGATAAGCAAGTTCAAGCTTAATCTGCTCAAACAAAACTTAATATAGTTTAACATTATTAATTTATTAACAGAAATATGAAACCGATATTATATATACCAGCAATTCAGAAAAATCTTAATATCAATCTTAATAAAACAGAAATATCAAAACTTCCAAAAAAGCTTTTTTTAGCCTATAGTATTCAGTATAAATCTCTCGCAGAGAAGATTAAAAAACAACTTGAAGCAAATAAGATTAAAGTAGAAGGGTTTCAACAGGTTTTGGGTTGTTCAAAAATAAAGACAGATTTTCCAGTTTTGCTGATAAGCACTGGAAAATTTCATGCACAAAACTTGTTTATGCAGACACCTATATTATATATCTTAGAAAATGATAAGATTGCAAGAATATCAGATAATGAAATAAATAAAATAAAGGCTCATAAGAAAACTGCCTTGCTTAGATTCCTTAATGCAGATAGAATTGGTATTTTGGTTTCAACAAAACCCGGGCAGGAAAACCTTGATAAGGCAGCTGAATTAAAAGAAAAACTTGAAAAGCAAGGCAAGCAAGCTTATATCTTTATTTCTAATAATATAGATATAAGTCAACTTGAAAATTTTCCTATTGATTCTTGGGTGAATACAGCCTGCTCTGGATTATCTATGGATAATCCTAATATAATTAATATAAATGATATCCCTCAATATCACTAATAATATAAAACCTAATTAAATAGGAGAATAATTGCTAAATCTTAATCTATTCCTCTTCGGAACTTAAAACCTTCTTGTGGATTATCAATAAAAGATTAAATTTCAAATTAAAAATCAAAATTAATCTTTTGCAACATCCAAAATAGCTTTTAAAGCAACTATTATCGTTGCAGGGACAATTAACACTAACAGAGCCCCAAGGATTTTTCCAATTTGTGGTATTATTGACATAACATCTTGTCCTATATAAGCAACAAGAACTAACACTAAGGCTGTTAGCAAGAATTTAGAACTCTCTTTAATAGTTATATTCAATAATCCTACAGCAATACCCAACACAACTAATATAATTAATATAACTTGATATGTAGTTGCTCCGATATATGTACTGAATAATCCAAAGGCAATTGATAATATTATTCCTATCAAAAAAGCCCAGGCGCCTATAAGGTTTTTCTTAGATTTTATCTTCATTTTACACCTCCCTTTTGTTTTAAATTATTTTATAATAAAATTAAGTTTAAACCTATTATAAACCTTTTTGTTTGTAATTATCGTCAGTTTTAGCGTCGATAATTTTTCAAAAAACTCGGATTTTATATATATTTTATAAAACAATAAACTTTATAAAGGTGTTATAACTCCAAAATTATAACAAAATGAAATCAAAATTATTGAGTTTGTTTTTATTGACAGCAATTTTATCTGTTGCTATGATAAGTGCTGCTAATTTTACTGTAGCTTTATCTAATGATTTAACAAAATCTGTTAATCAAACCACTCTTACAATAACAAATACAGGAACAACTAATATTAGTGTTACTATGCCTGATGTTGCTGATTTAAATGATGGTGATAATAATGTTATAGCTTTAAGTCAAGATGTTCTTGCAGGTAATTATGACATAGCAATAGGTGCAAAAAAAGAAGTTAAAATTTCGCATGCTTTAGCAGACAGTGATAAAGAAGATTTAGCATTAGGAAAATTTTCAGAGGCAATTACAATAAAAGATGCAACAGATGCTACTCAAACAGTTTCTGCAACACTTAATTTCTTAAGCGGTTTTTGTGAATTAGGAGAACTTAAAGAAAATATAACTGACGGAGATAGATACTTAGAAATAACTTCTGTTAGTGATAAATCCTCAGATACGGATTGGGAATGGAAACCTTTAGATGAAGTTGATATTGATGTTAAAGTTAAATTTGTTTCAGATGATAATGGTGATAGTATTGATGGAATTATTAAAATAGGATTATATGACACCATAGATAATACTTTTATAGACTTAGACAATGATGAAGATACAGAGATAAGTTTTAGTTTAGATGAGGGAGATAGTACAACCGAAACTTTCAAGATAAGTGTTCCTGTAGAAGATTTAGAAGACTCAACTTCAAGATACAAACTATATGTTAAAGCTTATCAAGAAGATGATGAAGATATTGTTTGTACAGATCGTGATGGCTCTGATTATTTTCAAGATATAGAAATTAAAAAGGATTCTTACAGTGTTGTTTTAAACAAACTAGCAGTAACTACTCCTGCGCCTTGTAATGGTGAAGTTGAAGTTACTGGAACAGTCTATAATGTTGGGAGTCATGATGAAGACAAAACAATAGTTAAAATATACAACAAAGATTTAGGAATAGATTTAACTTCAGATGTTTTCCAATTAGACCAAGGAGATTCACAAAAATTTACATTCACTTTTAAAGTTCCAGTAGACGCAGATGAGAAATCATACACTCTAAAATTATGGACAGAATTTAAATATAGCAAATCTTCAGAAGAATACAGAGAAAAATCTGATGATTACAGTGTTATTTTAGCAGTAGAAGGAAATTGTAAGGTAGCTACTCCTAGCGCAAGCGTGCTAATAACAGCAGAACTTGATTCAGAAACTCCTGCTGCAGTCGCAGGAAAACAGGTAATTATAACTGCAAATTTAAAAAATACAGGAGATAATGAAACAACCTATATTATTTCAGTTCTTGGAAACACAGCATGGTCCAGCTTATCAGCTATTGACCCTAAGACATTAATTCTTGCTCCAGGAGAATCTAAAGATGTTAGCATTTACTTGGACATAGACAAAGACGCAACAGGAGAAAAAGAGTTTACAATAGAAGCAAGTTATAATGGAAGGATAACAAGCCAAAAAGTTGCATTAGCTCTTGAAGAAGGTGTTAGCCAAGATGTTTTGCTTAATCATTTAAGAGCAAACTGGTTTATTTATGTAATAGTAATCATAAACATAATTTTAATAATTGCTATAATCGCGGTTGTGAGAAGCATGGTTAGAAGCCCCTCTAGATAATTAAAAATTATCTGATTTTTATTTTCTTATTATATACTTATAATCTATCAAACGATTTAAGATTTGTTTAGTAGATTAAGCTTAATCTTCATTGTCAAATATTATTAAGTCTGATGTTTGTTAGTTATAGATTTATCGCTTGTGTGAACGAAAAGATTATCTGCTAACTCCTAATCTTTTCATTAAAATATGACTATAACTATACTTTTCCTCTATTTTTACCATTAACAATCCTATTAAATAGCCGATTATAGCTCCTGCAATGGCATCAGATAGATAATGAACCCCAAAATAAACCCTTGAAAAACCAACTAAACAGGCAAATACAAACCACACATATCTAAATTTTTTGAATTCTTTGTTGATAATAGGCAAGGCAGCAAATACAAGTAATGCCTGAAAACTAGGAAAACTGAAATTCCAAGTATTAAAATTATTTCTCATAAAATGAAAAGCTATCTGTAATACGCGCAACCCCTTTATATCTTGGAAAGGTCTTGGTCTTGCGATAATTATCTTAATTAAATAGCTTATAGCAATAGCAAAGAAGCTTGTAAACCATAAAGGCAAAACCCATCTTCTTTTATTATCATTTAATAAAAAAATAGTAGTAAGAAAAAAGAAAATTATATAGGCATTGCTGGCAAAAGTTATGCTTAAAAATAAATAATCAAGGAAATCATTTCTATTAGAAGCAATAAAACTTACAATCTCTTTATCATACAAAAAAGCAATAAGGTTTAATATTCCAGACATTACAAGTACAATAATCAACATTCCCCTTTTCTTTATCATAGAATTATCTATGATTAATTATTTAAATAGGTTTCTTTTATTGTTAATATGAAAAAGGGGATTAATAGAAGAAGGAAAAAGGGCAAAGAAAATAGGAAAATAATTAAAAGAGAATCTTCAATAAATTCTTTGTTTTTATTATTAAGATATATAATCCTTCTTGGATTAATGTTTACATTGCCTTTAATTTATAAAATTCTAACGCCCCTAACAGTATATGGGACAGCATTTCTATTAAATATATTTTACAAAGTTTCAATTTCCATAGACATTATAACAATTTCCCCAAGCACAATAATTCAAATAATTCCCCCCTGTGTTGCAGGTTCTGCTTACTTGTTATTATTAATACTAAACTTAACAGTATCAATGAAACCAAAAACAAGGATTTGTTCTATTTTGTTTTCAATCCTTGTTTTATTTATGCTCAATATTCTCAGAATTTTTTTATTAGCAGTTCTTTTAGTAAACAACTCTCAATTTTTTGATTTCACACATAAGCTATTTTGGTATATTTTAAGCACGCTGTTTGTGGTGATAATCTGGTTTTTTACAGCATATTTGTTTAAAATAAAACAAATTCCAGTTTATTCAGATATAAAATATCTGATTGATAATATTAAGAAAAGAAAATAACTTATTCTAAGAGGTATGTAGTTTTATACTATCTCTAATATTAAAAACAATAATGTTAAGAAGCAATCAAGCTTGAACTACCCTAACAAAGCTTAAAATCGTTTTATAAATTATTGGCACAAATTAATTTATTTAAACATATCCAAAAAAGATTTATCATCTCTTGTAAAATAATTCATATATTTCCCTAATATAATTAACATGAATCTTTCTGTTACAGGAATTATCTCGCAGTTATTATAAATTATCTCGTAACAGTTAGGACTAATTTTACTAATCTCTGTCTTTGCGCCGCTGTTTATGTAAATAACAGTATTATTAGGAGTATTCTTGCAAGTTACATAAGAAAGATTATTTTGTTTTGCATAATCTAATTTTCCAACAGCAGATTTTACATTCAGCCCTGCAAAATCCCTTAAAAATCCTACAAGATTGATAAGTGCAATTGAATTATCCTCACAAGCTTCCATTTCTGGATAAAGAGTAATGTAAGCCGGCTTGTCTTTCTCAAATTCAATCCAATCCTGGAAGACATAAATACTGATATTATCTAATTTTCTTGGATCATTTCTAAAATTCATAGAATAAGATCCAGTAATTGTTCCTTGGGCGCTTGCAATAGGAACCCGCGTTGAATAAAACATTATGTCCCCTAATTTAGTTTTTTGCCAATCTAGATTTATATAAACAAATTTATTAAAAAAATTTTTAACTATTAATGGAACAAGGATAATAATTAAGATTAAACTAACCATCAGGATAATTGCCCACATTATCTGCCTATTCTGTTTTTTATTGAATTCTCTCTTAGAAATTTTATCTTTTTCAAGTTCTTTTTTTTTAACTTCTTTTTTATTAACCATATTACAAAGAGAAAAAATTAGTTTTTAAAGCTTCTCATTGTTTGTTGTCTATATAACTTTATAATTTATTTTTTCTAGACCCCTAATACTTTAAACAAAAATGCGTCAGCATATTTGATTTGATTTATAGGATCTGCAATTATAAATACACAATTTCCTTCTTGGTATATACTTTCACTTTCATTTTTAGATTCATAAATAACAACGATGTTATCAGCAGAACAATTTTTAATTGGAAGGTTTCCTGTGCAGTTATCTTTAGGAATACATGCGTTTTGTACCCTCAAAACAAATTGATTTAAATTTCTACTGATCTCAAAATTAGGTTCATTAAAATTACTTACAATGTACAAAGGTTTATTTATATAACTATTAATTGAGGAATAACTTACAAAAGTTATATTCTCTATTTCTTCAGGGTTATATTTTGTGATAAAATCATATCCTTGGATATTAAAACTCCAGTATTCAGAGCTGTCTTTAACAAACCTTACTCCATTATAATCTATTTTTTCAGCATTCTGGTCTTCTCTGCCTGAAAAAGCATAACCCAAAGTTCCAAATATCATCACTCCTATTAATATTGCTCCGATTATTAGCTGGTTTCTTCTAGTCTTTTTATCTTTTTTTTCCTGTGTGAGTATCTTTCTCATAATTATCTACATAAATCCCGATTTAAATATTTTTGTTTATTTATTTTTCTGGTAATTTGTTAACCAAATATGGTTTTTAGCAATTATCATAGCTTGATGATGTTGTGTATAGCTAAAATAGAGATAAGATATTAGGGAAATCACACATATTAAAGTTCCCACTAACTCTCAATAAAAAAAGAAAAAAAGAAAAAAATTAAAATTTTTAAACGCTTGTATTTGTAGTAGTCGTAGTAGTGCTTGTTATAGGATAAACTTGACTTGTGTCAACATCACTTGCAGCGCCTTCTAAGGCTTTTGCTACAGCAAGTTTTGTTTCAGCAGCTTCATAACCTGCTACTAACATAGCAACTTTTCCGCTATCAGCAGCAGCATATGGTGAAGCAACAGTTTTTATTATGTATTGCCCAGCACCTACTGTTGTTTTTTCAGTAAATGCAGAAGTACACAATGGTGTTTCACTTCCCAATATTTTAGCCGCAGCTGTATTAATACAGCTTCCACCAACTACAATCAAATTCTTGCCTGAAACAGAACTAACTTCTGAATCTTTAACAACAAGGATTTGTCCTCCAGCACCACTTGTAGTGGTTCCTGGTGTTATTGCAGCAGCTTCTTCAGCTATATAAATTTGGGCGTAAACTTGTTCATCTGGGTAACTAATAACAGCAGTCTTTTGGTCTGAATCACCAGAATCTATAAGTGATATAGTACCATATAAATCTGCGTCTTTTGTTTTCTTGCTATCGCTAGCAAGAGTTATAGCATCCCAAACAATATCCCCACCCCATGTGGAAATTACATCGTTCATACCCATACCATCATCTCCTGTATTACCTTGTTCAAGTGTAGCAATAATAGCTTCATAATTGCTATTATCATCTTTTTCTTCAAAGAAGGCAATAGCCGGATCATCTATTTTTGCACTACCTGCTTGAGGTTCAATAAGATTAACAGTAAGTTTATCTTCTGATCCAGTTACATTATAAGAAAGCTTTCCGATAGTTACAGTAGAAGCATTTCCAGCAGTTAGATTAACATTAGCTAGAGTAACAGTTGCACCACTTAAATTTGCGAATTCATCTCCTCTATTATAAGCAATGTCAAGGTCAGTATAACCATCTCCATCTGGGAATCTAATCTTTGCTAGTGTGCTTGCTGAGTTATCATTTATACCATCCAAATTATCCCAATTACTTAAATTAACAGTTACCGGGGCAACGAAAAACAATTTAGCTCCCTTGCTTGTTTTTATTGTAGGGTAGATAATTGCATGTGTTGCACCAGTACTATCTGGCTGGTTTACGTATACTGTTCTAGTATCTTCTGAAGCAGTTGATGCTCCATTATACTTTACAGTATAAACCTTTCCTCCGATAGTAACAGTACCAGCACCTTCACTAGTTATTGTTGATGTGTAAGTGTCTCCTGTAAATACATCTGCAAATTCAACTTTATCATTTGAATAGCCTGTAGATTGATTTTGAACAGTTGATATTCTTATCAAATGACCGTCAGCTTCATTTCCAACAACAGCATATTCGTTTCTTTTTAGTTTATTTCCTTCAAAAACACTGATGTTTCTTCCTTCAGTATCATGGACAAGATTTGACCAACCAGCAGTATCGTTATATGCATACATTATTGTTTTTTCATTTCCTGTATGGTCAGTAAATTTTACTTGCATCCTATTATCTCCACCAGCATTGAAGCTAATATCTTCTCTTGCTGTAGACTCAGAATCGTCTGGGATATTTATTCCACTGAAATCTACTTTAAAGGTCCCAAAAACAGGATCAGTAAATATCTTTTCAGGTTTTATAAAATCCTCATCTGAACTAGGTGCAGCAACAGCAACAACCATTTTTGTCATTGCTCCAAGACCTCCTGTTATTGTTACAAGAGTTCCGTCAATGACAGTATTGTCTTCTCCTGTTGTAACAGAACTACCACTTGTGAAAGTCATTTTTTCAGCACCAACAATTACAGAAGCAGATAATTTCAAATTAGTTTCATCTGCGGTTTGAACAGCAATAGTTACTCCATTGATTTTCTTAGATGCAGCCTCATTAACTTCTTTGCTTTCAGAAGCTCCTCCACTATCAGTTACTCTGATTGTAGCAGAAGTATCAGACGCAGAAATTAACTCAACAGTATATGTTTCTCCGCCAACAGTTACATCAGCAGTAGGATTATCTGTATCTAAACTTACTTTTTCAGCTTCTTTTAATAGAATTAAATTTGTTGCATCTGTTGCAGCAGCAACAGTAAATGATTTACCTAATAAGGTAATATCTTCTCCTTCTGAATCAGAATGGTTAATTGCTACAGCTTTGTTGAAAGTTATTGAAGCATTATACAAGTAATTACTAGTACTTGTATCTAATTTTACACCATATGCGGGGTCATCATCGCTTGTAGGTTGCTTTTCAAAAGTAACCCTTGGATAACTACCGATATCAATTAGCTGTGTAATACTTGCATCAACATCTCCTGAAAAGCTTCCATCAGCTAAGATAGTTGGAAGTTCTGTTTCAGTTACAACATTTCTAACAGCATTTATACTATCATTTGCATAAATTTTTGTTGAACTAGTAAATAAAGCAGCAGCTTCTCCAGTAACAGTCCCACCAGCAGTTCCAGATGAAGTTGTGACTAATCCTTGTAAGTTAGTCTGAACATCAATAGCTGCAGACCAATCGCTTACAGCAGCATTAGCACCAACAACAACAGCACTATTAGCAGTTCCTCCTGAAACAAAAGGTTCAGGATAACTTGCAGCAGCCGCAAATCCTATTGTGCTTGATAACATGAGTGCGCTTGCGAGCACTGATATTATTTTTTTAAATTTCATATCTCTTTTTTAACCTCCTTTCATAAATAATAATTATAATGTCTTT
>Ga0209541_10006530_pt1 | contig 19842 bp, 27 predicted proteins | sample RifCSPlowO2_01_FD_184027 | JGI IMG/M metagenome (GOLD analysis project Ga0209541, IMG submission 184027) | Groundwater microbial communities from Rifle, Colorado - Rifle CSP2_plank lowO2_0.1 (SPAdes) (version 2) | ecosystem: Environmental > Aquatic > Deep subsurface > Groundwater | place... | reverse complement strand
TACATATGTATATGTATGTCGAAAAACGTCGCATTGTCCGATGATGCAATTGAAATACTTGATAGGTTGAAACGAAATGGCGAATCTTATTCTGAGGTAGTAAAACGGGTCGCCATTGAGAAGCCAACAAGAACGAGCTGGAGAGATTCAGTAGGCGTGTTCAAAGACGACAAAGAAGCCAAAAAAGTATTTGGTGACATTCTTGATAACAGGCATACAGTCAAAAAAAGGAAAGACCTTATATGGTAGTCCTTGATTCAGATATACTTGTTGGCATTCTTCGAGGAGACGAGAAGGCAGTCGATTTTATGGATATGCTAGAGAAAAAAGGCGAGAAGCTTAATACAACAGTAATTAATGCCTTCGAACTTTTTGACGGGGCTATGCTCATGGGAAGCAAAGAAAAACTTGTAAAAGTAGAGAATCTTTTGAGGTCATTCGGGTCGTATACTTTTAACGACCCTGCATCCTGGAAAGCTGCAGAGATTTCATCAAGCTTAAAGAAAGCAGGAAGGATAATTGATTTTCAGGACATTGCCATAGCATCCATAGCCTTGCTTCATGCGGAGCCAGTTGTTACAAGAAATATCAAACATTTTGGACGGATTAAAGAACTCAAAATTGATAAATGGTAAGTCCATTTAACCGATGGTCAGATTGACGGCGAGTCCATATTACTTACTTTTAAGTAGTGAAAAGCTTTATATATTAGCAGAACAAAACTACGATTAGTTCGTCATACGACAGTGAGTGCTATGGATTTATTGCCACAATTACGAGAAATAGACCAAGACTTTATTAAACAAAGCCAGACGTGGGCACAGTTTAGTGATTCTACTGCAAATAGATATGGATACCAGCAAGTTTTGAACGGCATATATGGAATTAGAGAGAAAATAGGCGGCGTTAGAGCGGCTTCTGACTTTGAAAGATTGTGGTTTGAAGATATGAGCCACCAACTTGACGTGCAAGAAGCCTTGGCTCACCATTATCATGGCAAGCCTACAATGCCAGTTGTTAATTTGGTTGATTTTGCCTGTGGTGCTGGTACGTACCAATTGGTTGAAGATGGTTTTAAAAATTACGATCACGAAAGTGCATGGAAAATAACCAGAGAAGATTCACAAAGACAAAAAACGTCAATTCCGAATAACACCAGAGAAGCACACTTATCAATAGAAGCTTATGCACCTAAAGTCAAGGCAGAAATACTTAAGTTAGGAGTAGAGCAAGGCTTTTTGCCATCACACTTTGACTTTCCCTTGGATTTGGCACTTCCAGGAACATACGGAAGACCCTTTTGGAACTGTGAATTAAAGAGATTTTACTTGGGTTTCGATTATTTTCAATGTTTTGAAGAAGGTGGTGTAGTTAGAATTGACCCTTCTCATGCCTATGCTGCTGCATTTCATGAAATTTTAGGACATGCATCCCAGCAAACCCATTCGGAAGGTTTACCACAATCTTTGCAGTTTTCCAGAGACATTGTGATGAATATCCCGAGCAGAGTAGTCTACGAAGGGCTTGCTTTGCATAGGGAAAGAATGGCTTTTGACTGGCTTAGACAAAATGCCGACAGACTTGGACTTAAGCCAGACGAAATAGATTTATCGGAGCGGAAATTTGAATTTGGCAACCTAATGGTAGGCTCTGAAATTGTACTTTCTTTTCTAAAAGAAAGAGAACACTTTGAGGGCTTGAATACAAGAGAATATATGGAGCAATTAGAGGATAATCAAAGAACATCATTCAGATTTTCAAAACCATTTGATGCGGGATGGAAATCCCCTTGTACGATTGAGCGTGCTTTTTATGAAATATGCTACCCTGCTGGGTTCAGGACGGTAGGTAATGTTATTCAAGAAAACGGTAAGAGTGACGACAAAAGAAAATTAAATGCATCACATGCAACTGGTCTTTGGGGGTTCAAGACTTATTCCAGAGCCGTAGAGTATTTCTTGAATCAGTAATCATGTTATTGCCACAGCCAAAGTCCATTGAACCTCAGGTATAAGTCACGACGAGTATGGCTAATACTTTATCCAAATCTTTAATAGTATTCTTTACATACTATTGATAGTGAATTTGTATGAATGGAACATTCGAGAAGGAAGTCATGAGAGAATTGAAGTCGCTAAAGGGCGAGATTGATTACATAAAAGAGTTCCTTGAGGATACCCACCTTACACCTGCTGAAAAGAAGTTTGTAGATTCTAAAATCAAAAAGATAAAGTCGGGTGATACGTCTGACTTTGTTCCTTGGAAAGACGCCAAGAAAAGACTGAGCTAGTTTTTATGTTCAATGCGCATATCGAAGGTCAGGCATTGAAGTTCTTGGAGAAGCTAAAAGATGCACAATTGAAGAAAAGGCTCATGGACAAAATAGATGAGCTTGAGATAGACCCTTTCCCGAGAAACTGCAAAATGGTCGAAGGTTATGAGCAGAAGGCTTTTCGGGTAAGAGTTGGCGGCTATAGGATTCTTTATTATGTAGTTTTTGAAACTCAGAAAGTTTGGGTCTTTATTATTGATAAAAGAGGCGTTGTTTACGATTAGTTAGGGAACTTAACCGATGGGTCTATATACGGCGAAGCCATTAAAAACCTTAAATACATAACTAATTATAGTTAGCTATAGGTGATATATAATGAACGACAAAACAACAGTCCAACTTGATAGCGATGTTGTCAATAAACTGAAAGAAGCGAAGGAATATCCAGAGCAGACATATAATAACCTGATAGGAAAAATGATAGACGTTTTTGAAGAGTCAAAAAAGAGAAACCAGTACGACAAATACCTTCATCATATACAAAAACAAAAGATGAAAGAACTCTGGGATAACAAAGAAGACGAGGCTTGGGAACATGCTTAATTCAGGTGATGTTGTTCTTGCACAGGTTCAATTTACGGATAGCTTTGAGGTTAAAATTCGTCCGGCCGTAGTTCTTTTCGATGAAATGGGAAATGTCATTATAGCAGGCATTACAAGCAACATCAAGATGAAGGGAATTACCCTGACAAAAAAAGACGGTGCAATAAAGGACAGCGTAATCAAGACTAATTATATTTTCACTATATCAGAAGCTGCAGTTAAAAGGAAACTCTTTGAGCTCGGCAAAAACAAAAAATCTGAGCTGTACAAAGATTTGGAAAACAAAATCTCTAGATTACAGATGAAATGACCCTATAATCGTGAGTCCATTTAACCGATGGTCAGATTGACGGCGAGTCCATATTGATTACTATTTGTGTTAAATATGGATATATGTCAAGAATATTTGGGAATTTCTTCTCTGTTTCAATGGACTTACTGTGTATTGAACCTAATGTTAAGACACGACATTTCATCTAATTTGTAAATCTACTGTTTTATTGGATAAAAATCCTACTGAAAAAGGTATCTTATAATAACTGGTCCATTTTCTCGAATTTTGGCTCGTCAACAACCTGAAACAATTCAAAATCGTCTACAAAGTTGGGAACATAGTTCTTGATTTGCTCGATTGTTTTATTCAGGTGATCCGTGTTTTCGTAAACAACGGAACAGTAGAAGTCAAACTTACCTATAAGCTTTGCGACATGCACAACAAACTTATTTCCTACAAGATATGTCAGGAATTTTTTCCTATTTTCTTCATTACCTGTCTTGATGTGCAGCAAGATTATTGCAATATTTGGATAGCCGAGTGCTGGCGGATTTATTATTGGAACAAAGGCTGTTACAATCTGTTCCTTCCTCATTCTTCTTAATCTTCGGGCTACGGAGTCACGACGCAAGCCAGTTTTTTCAGAAATATCTGCAATACTCATTCTTCCGTCCTGAAAAAGAATCCTGAGTATTTTCTTGTCACTTGCGTCTAATTTTTGCTTAATTCCATAGGCTATACCAGACATAATCTATTATTATAAGCTCTATTATTTAAAAATATGCTTATTATAAGCTATTTTAAAGGGAAACCAATTAATAGTAAGCACTACTAATTAGTAGTATTGAGGTGATTGAAATGAAAAGAAAGTCAACCAGAGGTAAACATGAAAAAGGTATGGAAATTGATGTTCCATCCTTAGGAGTTCCATCCACATTCTATTTAGATGGAAAAAGATTTAGATTTTCTAACTATTCTCCTACATGGAACTACAGGAGAACACAAGTGAGCGGTCATTTTCAAGGCCATGATGTAACAATTTCATATGAACATGTACTTGGTGAAAATGGTCGTAGCCAAACATATGTAGAAGTTGATGGAGAAAGAACGGTGGCAAATAATACAAAAGAACTTCGGGAACATAGGAAATATATCGAAAGAATATTGGGGCACCTTTCTGAAAAAAGGTCCCGATGGTATAAACAGTATGAAAATGCCAGATAAATTGATGGCGAGCTTATCCAATCTTTAATACTATTGTGACTAATTAGTAATAGGTGAAACAAATGCACTTTGACGCAGTCATAACAAAAGAGGGCAAATTATATTCTTCTTGGTGTCCGCAGCTTGATGTAGCAAGTTCTGGCAAGACAATTGAAGAAGCCCGTAGCAACCTGAAAGAAGCTATAGAGCTTTATCTTGAAGATGAGGATGCCGTAATCCCTTCTGGAGATGTTTCACTTACGCTTACTTCTGTAGAGGTAGTAAAGAATGACAAGACTTCCCGTGCTCTCAGGTCGTGAAGTCATAAAGATTCTGACGAAGCACGGATTTACAATCGCCGGCAGAAAAGGCTCTCACGTGCGGATGAAGAAATTCACGCCTGAAAAAGTCTTCATAGTTGTTGTGCCTGACCATGGTGATATTCCAATCGGCACGTTCAAGTCTATAATTCGTCAGTCTGGACTGTCTGAAGATGAATTCAGGAAGCGGTGAGTACATTTAGCTGACGAGTCTACATCGCAAAAAACATCTCATGTGTCAAAAAATGAAAAATCAGAAAACGGCAAACACATTTTAACCTCAGGTGTAAGTCACGGCGAGTCCACTTATGGATCCTATAAAACACGTTAAAGAAGATGGTTTTGAATTGACTGTTACGATGACAGACTTATCTTACAAAAGTAAATCCGGTGAACTTTTTATTACACCATACAATAACGACCATTTTTTTCATGCTACCCCTCTTTCAGTTCTATATGAATGCTATGAAAATCTATTAACTAGACCAAGTCTAAGGCTTGTGCATTCCGATCGTTCGGGTTATATACAATCATTAAAAGTTCTTGGAGAAACTGTGCACGAGTTTCATCTAATCGCTGGACAGATCGCCGAATGGTTCGGATTGTATGATTTTGAGAGACTTCAGACAGATGGGCCAAATGGTCGTATTATGTGATTTTTATGAAAATCCGAAAACTCCGTGAGGATGATATTGGAAAGATTGTTGCCATGATACATGATGTCATGGGGCCGCAGGATGCAAAAAAGGCCCTTCAGGACATGAAAATAAGCTTGGACATGAAAACTGCGACACCTTACAAGTTCGAGGAATTCTACGTCATAGAAGTTGATAGCGATATAGTTGCTGCGGGCGGTTTCTGGGCACTCAAGTACGATCCCAACATAGCGCGACTGGACTGGTTTGTCGTGCCACGCAAGCATCAGCGCAAGGGGTTCGGCACCATGCTGATCAAGCACATAATTAACCGGGCAAAGGAAAGGAGGCTTAAGCTTATACTTGCAGAGACAAGCGATAATAAGGAATATTCGGTTGCAAGGGCGTTCCTACTTAAAAGCGGATTCGAAAAAATCGGCTCAATCAAAAATTACTGGGAGGACAAGAGCGGAGCGGTCTATCTGGTAAGGAAGCTGTAAGGATTTGTTGTGGACACAAAACTTTAAGTAGGTTTATACACTAAGTATACTAGGTGGAGAAAGTGGAAAAAACAATCAAAGTCGACGAGAATACATACAAGATGATCAATGAACTAGTTGGTGAAATGCGTTCAGAGGAGAAAAGACCTGTATCAATGAATGAAGCTTTATCGAAAGTATTGAAAGAGAAAAAGAGGAAAAAGTCCAACATAATGGATTTTGCCGGGGCTTGGGAAATGAGCGATAAAGAAGAGAAAAAGATGAAAGAAGGTCTTAGAAGGGCGTGGTCTGGATGGAAGCCAAAGTCATTTTAGACACTTCGGTTATTGTGGATTTTGTAAGGAAGAAAAAAGAAGCGATTGATTTTATAAATAACTTACTAGAAAATTATGAAGTTTGCACGACAGATATCAATGTTTTCGAGCTTTACTACGGGGCTCATATAAGCGACAGGTCTGATAATAATGTCGCAATTTTGAAAGGGTTTTTAAGTAACATCCATGTTTTTGGTACAACCAGTGAAAGTGCTGAGATATCGGCAAAAATACTTGCAGAATTAGACAAAAAGGGACAAAAGATAGAAATAAAGGATATATTAGTTGCTGGTATTTGTCTTATTAATTCATGTCCTATAGTTACTTTGAATAAAAAACATTTCGAGAGAATGAATGTAAAGATATTTGAGGAGTAATACTATGCAATTGCGAAAAAAGAAGTTCAGGCCTAAACTCAGGCCAAAAGGTATCAATAGTGTACTAATTGTGGCGAAGCAGAACAAGGTCGGCGTGCAACACGCGAAGAAGCTTGAAAAGATGCTTCAGCGAAAGGTGCGGGAGATACACTTTGACCGCTCAACTGCGTTGCGACTACGCCAGCTGGGCCACTCGATAAGGAAATTCCGCGGAGATTTAATAATAACTCTGGGCGGCGACGGAACTTTTCTCTGGACGGCTCACAAAACCGACGTTCCGATACTTCCTGTAAAGCTTGAGGGTCAGGGTTTTCTGTGCAGCTGCAATTTCAAACAGCTTGTAGAAAATATTGACGACATACTGAAAAAAGAATTTCGCATAGAAGAGAGAATGAGGCTGCGATGCGTCAAGATGTCAGGCGGCAAGATACATAAATACATGAAGGCCCTGCGACATGATGAATACCCATTAGCCTTGAACGAGATAGCATTCGGCCGCAAGAGACCTTCGAAGATACTCGACGTGGAATTCCAGATAGATGGAGTCACTTTCGACATGGTGGGCGACGGCGTAATGTTTTCGACGCCCTCGGGCTCGACCGCTTATAGCTCTTCAGCAGGTGGCGCGATGATCGACCCTTCTCTAGAAGTTATAAGTGTCATACCGCTTTATCCATTTTTCTCCAAGATAAAACCCATGATCGTGCCGAAAGACAAGAAGATACTTGTGACAATAGCGGGCGGCGACTGCGCGCTGGTCATAGACGGCCATGGTGGCGACTACATAAAGTCCGGGACGAGCTTCATAATAGAATCAGCCACCCCCGCCAAAATAGTCAAGATAGTGGAGCAGAACTTCTACGAGAAAGTCAGGAAGAATTTGATGGCTTGAGCCTTTTTCTTTGAGAAAGAAAAATCCTCAAGGGAAAAAGAAACCTATTACCAAAGTGGCTCACTGGCGTTCGCATGCCCTTTTATTTGTAACAAATGCTTTATGACTTTTTCTTAAATACATGATAAAATAATTAGCAGCAACGGGATGGTAGCTTAGCCTGGTAGAGCACCTGACTGATATCGCAGAAAGCTGAGGCTTTCTGGGAGCTTGGAAAGATAGAACAATATGTTCTTTCCCAATCATCAGGAGGTCGACAGTTCAAATCTGTTCCATCCCATGACTTTACTATTTTTAGGGCATGCTAAGCCTTTTTAAACATTTACGCCGTAGTAGTAACATGAGAAATAACCTACACGTCATGATACCTGTGATGGTATTATTCAGCATAATTACCCTAAGCAATGGCGGATTCGGAAACGGCGTCTATGGAAATTTGTACTTGCAGCCTACTACGCCGACATTTTCATCGGGCAGCCTTGGGTCTTTCTACTTTGCTTCTATACCGACACATTTCGCGCCGACTTATATGAATTATAATTCAAGACCGTCTTTTGTCGGGTTCAGTTACAACGGCTACGCGCCGCAGCCTCTTCAATATCAGTCGTATCCGAGCCTGTCGAGATTTGAGACAAAGTCGTACATGCTGCCCGTTCAGCCTGTTTACACAACGCCGACAAGTGCGCTGTTTGATGTAAATTATGCATACAGCAATGCGGGCAGATTGTGGTAATTTTGCCGTGTTCCTATAGTGATTGACCGGCGAGTTCTTTCAACTATTTGAACTTTCTCCATCAACTATCAATTTTAATGGTAAAGCATATTCTTGATACACGACAGTTCAAAAACAGGGAATTTCTCAGCGCTTTTTATCAGCGTGCAAATGAGATGGAAGCCGCTGCAAGAAAAGGCACCGATAATGGACGCCACGCAGGAAAAATAGTTGGGAGCATTTTTTACCAGCGTAGCACGAGAACCAGATTCCTGATGGAGGCAGCCGTGAAAAGGCTTGGCGCACACGTGACGTCAACAGAGGACGCAATCACATTTTCTTCTGAAGCGAAAGGCGAATCATTTGAACATACATTTCTTGCAATAGAAGACGGCTATGACGCTTTTATGGTTCGGCACCCTGATTCGGGGGCACCGAGGCGCATTGCGGATGTTTTGCATAAACCCGTCGTAAACCTTGGCGACGGGACAAACCAGCACCCAGTACAGGCGCTGACCGACTTGTATACGATAATGCATCGTTTTGGACGGTTGGATGACCTGAGAATTGGATTTGTGGGCGACATAAAACACGGACGCACAGTGAGGTCACTGGCGTATCTTTTGGCGCACCTGAACGATCACAGGATTTATTTTGTAGCGCCACAGGAACTTGGCCTGCCGGATGTTATGCGCGACTATCTTAATTCAAGGGAGACAAAATTCCAAGAGACCGAGGATCTTGATCAAGTTTTGAAAAATGTTGACATATTGTACGTTACAAGATTCCAGCAGGAGTATGAAAAAGACGATGATCGCGTACGACAAATTATGGAATCCTGCAGAAAATATCAGATAACCCCCGAAAGGGCTGACATGATGGGGGAACGTGCCGTCATTATGCATCCTATGCCAATAAACAGGACAAAGAGCGACGGGTATCCCGAAATAACACCTGAAGTAGACAAAAATTCAAGGGCCATTTATTTCAGGCAGTCCAACAATAAGCTATACGTTGGAATGGCGTTGTTAGACGGGCTGCTAAATGGCTCTCAGGATCCGATTTACAGAGGCGTAATTGACCACACGGCCCAGTAGTTCCGAAGGTATAAAACTACCAATGAAGTCAGGATTCTGAGCTTTAAGCCTGATTTGAGACCTTTTAGACTCGTAGGATAATTTGAACAATTTGTCCAATATCTGCTCTCAGTGCTACGCCGTTAACTCTTTTGATGCAAGAGTATGCAACGTCGACATCTGCAATTTCGACTTCCGCCAGATCGAATCCGCAAAATCAGATCTGGATGAAATAAAGAAGGGTCTGAAAGAATCGCAGCGTTCATCAGACGAGCACACCATGAAACTCATAAAGGAAATGCTTGAAAAGATGACAAAGAAGACAGCAAAATAGTTAGATTTTATGATCTGGAATGAATCATAGATGTCGAGTATATATAATTATCTTAAAAACAATTTTTATGTCGCTAGGGCCTTTTGAAGCAAAAAATGGAAAAATATCGTTCAAGGGAAATAAGGTATTTCATAGTATTGACGATGTAAAAAACATATATGCACCCGATCTGTCACAAAGACATATGGATTTGGTGCTGAACGGCAAAAAATGGAAAAATCTGGTGCTCATATTCAATGGCTTAAAAACTGCGACAGAAAGTTTTATGAAGCAGGACGGTGCTTTGGCATTTGATTTGCCAATTACAACCCGAATGATATCTTCCCCGGGCGCACTGAACGGAACAATACCATCTGATGTCGATCCATTCAGATTAAACTTCTTCGGAAAGGAAACTTTCCTTACGCAATCATCACAGCTATATCTTGAATTCGCTATTAATATATCCGGTATCGATAAAGTTTACTGTTTTGATAAGAGCTTCAGAATGGAAAAGGCCGATTTTCGTCACCTGCCGGAATTTACGCATATAGAATACGAAGGCCATACAGATTTCGGCAAAAATATAGAAATTCAGGAAAAATACCTGAAATATGTAATAAAATATCTTTGCGAAAAATGCGAAGATTCACTGATGTTCTTTTTAACAGATCAGGATTTTGAGGAACTCAAAAACCTGGCAAATATCAACAGATTTGAAAGAATAACATTTACAGAAGCCTTTGAGCTGTTAAGGAAAATGACAAATGACACGAAATACAGTAATGTTTCGATAAGAAATTTCACTGCATACGAAGAGATACTTCTGACACAGTTCTTTAAAAATAAACCGGTCTTTGTTACGCATTTTATCGCAGACGAGGTTGCATTTTACCACGCTCTAGACAAGAATAATCCAGCTTTAGCTGTTAATGCTGATTTGTTGTTTCCTGGCTATGGGGAAATAATAGGAAGCGGGGAAAGAATAAATACAAGAAGCGACACAGAAAAAAAGGCAAAGCATTTTCAGCTGAATATGAATGATTATCGGGCTTATATAGAATCCAGGGATGTCAATAATCCACGTATTCATTCAGGATGGGGAATGGGAGTAGAAAGGTTTATTCAGGCTTTGTTAAAACTTCCATTTATATGGGAAACAAAGGCATTCCCCCGCGTGGATAACTCTGACAGACCATAATGTGATTACCATGTCAAAAATTGAAGAATCGATGGAATATTTCAGGAAAAAAGCTTCTTGTTATGATTTGGTAGAGACTCAATTATATTGGAATTTGTCTGATGAGCTTTTGTGGAACATTCTAATGACAACTGCTCTTGATAAATTCCACGGGAGAAGCATGAAGTTCATGGATGCCGGCGGAGGAACTGGCAGGTGGTCAATAAAAATACTTGATTACTTGTCCGAATCGACATGCGTGCTATGTGATATATCAGACGAGATGCGTTCGGAGGCTCTTAAAAAAATAAAAGAACGAGGACTTGATCAAAGAGCTCTAATAAAAAAATATAATATAGAAAATATGCCGTCGGAAGACAGTAATTCTTATGATTTGGTAATGAATCTTCATAATGTACTGGGATTCACCGATAACGCCGAAAAAGCACTCTTTGAAATGTACAGAGTATTGAAACCCGGTGGGTTATTGATTTCAGTGGTTCCAAATAAATATCATGCAGTATTCTTTAACATACTGCTTCGCCGGTTTGATGCTGCAAGACATATAGCAGAGAACAGCAAAGGCACCTTCACAGACAGTATGCCGGAAATAACGATGTTTACACCCGACGGCATAAGAAAGTACTATGAAAAGATGGATATGAAGGACATAAATATATTTGGATTTCCAGTGACAATTTACCCGCAGGCTGAAGAAGCAAAAATATCTGGCACTTCATTGACGCTTGAGGAAATATTGAGCAATAAAAAAACATTTGATTTGATAGCATCCATCGAAAAAGATATGATATCAGAGGAAGCTGCTGCTAGGGGAAATAATCTGTTCATAATAGGAAGAAAATAACATCATAATGTTCAACGGATTAAGGTTAATACATTCGGACTATTTAGTTCCGGTGACTCACAAACCGATAAAGGATGGTTGTGTAGTCATCAATAAAAATCATATCATAGATTTTGGAGAGTTCGAAGAATTAAGAAGTAAATACAACGGGTTAAGGAAATTTTATTATAAAGGCGCCCTGATGCCAGGGCTTGTAAATTCGCATACACACCTTGAATTATCAACCTTTAAGAACAGTATTCATGCTTCTGGAGAGGGGCTTCCAGACTGGTTGAGTAAATTTAACAAAATAGCTCCCGGTAAGAATATTAAGAAAACTCTGCATTCTATTGATTCCGATGTAAAAGAAATGAAAAAGAATGGTACAGTTGCAGTTGGTGATATATCAAATACGGGTTGCACGTTGGGAATTTTGGAAAAGCAAAAAATGCTTGGCACTGTATTCAGGGAATACTATGACATACTGGGTGCTATAGAATGCAAAATTAGAGATACTAAAACAGGTAAAAAACCTGTCAGTACATCACTCTCTCCTCACGCACTTTATAGTACATCTAGGAAGAGTTTTAATGATGTAGTCAGAATGAACAGGAATGCCGGCAGAAAGACATCCATGCATTTTTATGAAGATAATTCAGAAGTGAAATTTATCCGCGAAAAGTCAGGCCCGCTTGGAGAATTTCTTATTTCATTGTGGCCTGATGCAGAAAAATACTATGATAATGTTCTGTGCATTGATGAATTTATGAAGACTGTATCGGATGACTTTATTCTTGTTCATTGTGTTTCAATAAACAAGAAAATTATTGGATATCTCAGGAAGAAAAAACCGAGTATTGTTATATGTCCTAGGTCGAACATTTTTATTTCCGGAAAACTACCACCGATTTATGATATAGTAGAAAACAAAATAAATGTGGCTATAGGAACTGACAGTCTGGCATCATGCCATGATCTGGATGTAAGAAATGAAATTGTTCTGATACGAAATAAATTCAAAAGACTGGAACATAATTTCATTTTGCGTATGGCCACTTTAAATGGTGCAACTGCACTTGGACTGGAAGATAAAATAGGATCCATAGATAAAGGAAAACAGCCATGCATAATTAATGTTGAATTTGACGAAGACGTAAATAATTCTGAGAAATTCATTGTAAATAACATTGAAAAATTAACTGTCAGAAGAATTTTCTAAGCGTGTCTTCAGCTGCTGGCAGATGTGTACTGCACTTGGTAGTTTGAGATGTTTTCTATAATTAGAAAGATTTATCCATTTCAGATCAGCAAATTTTTCCCCGTTTTCAACAGTAAAGTCCGGGACATTTCCTTTCCATTCTGTTACAAGAAATGCATGAAAATTAATTTTAATTTCATTAACCTTATATGATGTCAGATATTCATATTTTTTTATTGTAACATTCCCCTGAAATTCCTCCTCCACCTCGCGGTTCATGGCATTGATCAGATAATCGCCATTCTTTGAATCTTCCTGATCCACTGCGCCATTGGGTATGAAAACTTCCTTACCCTTCCCTTTGGGCCTTATTTCAATCAGTATTTTCCCACCTTTGAAAAAGAGGAATACAACAGCCTCCATGAAGCCGTCTTTATAGAGTTGTGTCATTGTTGATGATAGAATTAATAAGTTTAAATTGTTTTTATGTATACTTCTTTTATGGCATGGGAAGAATTTCACAGAACAGGTGTTTATGTTGCGAAAAGTGTTAGTCCTCATTTTAGGCGTGTTTTTCAGAACCTTAACGAACCTGAATGTCTGGTGGAAGTAGGATGTGGTACAGGAAGAAATCTTGAATATCTGAGAGAAACATTTCCATATAGCGATATATGTGCAACAGATTTATCCGTTGATGCTCTGAAAAGTATATATGTTGACAACATAGAAAAGGCAGCTGCCGATATGCGCGATAATCCGTTTAAGTCCGAATGTTTCACCCATTCTGTTTCATGGCGTGTTATCCACAGCCTGGATGAAAGGGGCCGGAGGGAAGCATTTGAAGAATTGAGACGTTTGACAAAAAGAGGAGGCTATTCTGTAGTTGCAGTCAGATCATCAAGTGATAAAAGATATGGAATCGGAACCGAGTGTGAAAAGGACTCATTTGTTGTACTTGATTCAAAGGAGCTTCCTGAGGGAGAGGTGTTTTATAAAAAAGATGTTTACCAGCCATGGCATTTTTTCCCGGAAAATGAACTTATGATGTCACTTGGCAAAAACGGTTTTTTAGTAAATCAGCTACATTTAATATCGGATGATGTTGGTATACCTTCTTTCTATACTGGCAGTAATTTATACTGGATGGCAATAGTCACAAGAGTACGATAGTGTTCAGGGCTTTTGCATCCAATACTTATCTCCATAATAAGACATGTCTGTATTCATGGAATCATCGGATGCCATGTTGCATATGATTTCCGTTATTTTTATACCATCATTTTTGGCATGATCCAGTATTTCGGCGTTGGATATCTGGTCTATCCCTTCGGCCATATTTGATACGAAAAGTCCTACGCAAAAGTTTATCCCAAGTTCTCTGCAAAAATAAACCTCAGGTATGCCGCTCAGACATACAGCATCACAGCCTGCATTTTTGATCATGCCTATTTCTGCAGCACTTTCGAATCTTGGGCCCTCTGTTATGGCATACTTGATATTATCGAATACACCGACTGAAATTTTTTTGGCGTGGTCTTTGAGTTTAGCGGAAAGGTAGGTGCTGTATGGTTCTGTCATCCTGTAAAAAAATATTTTTCCTGGGTGTCTTAATTCCAGGAAAGATCGGGGCCTTGATTTTGTAAGGTCTATAAAATCTGATGCTATGAGAAAGCTCCCGGCGCTGTATTTTTTATTCGTAGAACCGGCAAATCCAAGCAGAAAAAGATTGCGTACCTTCTCCTTTTCCAGTATTACAAACAGCGGAATGGAACACTTATCAAGAGATCTTCTGTTATTCATACCACAGTTTTCGAATACCATACATGATTTTTCGTTACGTTTCAGTTCTATATAATCCATTTTTCCGAATTCCGTGTTTTCACTCTTCTGAACTACTTTGAACCCTTTTTCATTTGCTTTGTTTCTGTCAATTTCGCATTCTATGGAGAATGCTGTTATTATATTCATCTTAACATCTCCTTTACGGCAGACTCTACATATTCGGGCATGGCAGTTAATTTTTTAACGTCAGAAAACTTATAATCGCCGCGAATGATACCCAGCGTAAGAAGTTCTATTAGAACCGCGGCTGCTACTGAAGGTATCCTACTTTTTGATTCTTCTAGTGCATGTCTGTTTGATGTATCATAGCCGTCTAAAAAAGATTTTCCTATGCTTACATCAAGCCTGTCGGGAAGGTCAAATTTAGTCGAATCTTCTGAGTACCTTACATAGGACAAATTTAACAAACCTTCTGCTATGTCATGCGAGACATCGTCAAAAGACGAATTATCAAAGTCTAAAACAGCTGCTACCTCGCCGTTTTCCGAGAAAACAAGATTTTTGGAGTTGTAGTCCCCGTGAACAGGTATTACAAGACTGCCGTAGCCATGAGTTGATGCAGCATCAGAAAGGTTTGTTATTGACCTTTCCGAAGTATCTGAGAATGCCTTTAGACTCTCTATATCTTCCGGAGTCAGGTTTCTTATGTTTCTCCTCACGAATTCGTTCAGTAAAACGATCATTTGTCTGGAAAGACCAAATACGTCTTCTTTAAACAAATGTCTGTATCGGGATAAATCAATGACACTGGTCGTGTGATTCAATCTCCCAAGTTCTAGCCCGGCTTGATTTGCCATTTCTTCGCTTCTTCTGTATTCAATTCCATGAACATAATTCCTAAGCGTCAATATATTCCCGTTTGTTTTGACCCATCTTCTATCGTCAAGTGATTTCAGCGGATCGGGTACAGGCAACCCGTGTTCTGAAAAACAATGCTGTAATTCTGTTGAGTAATTCGCAAATTCTTCTGATGCACAGTACCATGGAAGTTGTTTTAAGACATAGAAATTTTCTTCATGCTTTATGAACGCCTTTTTGGTTGTTTGAGATCTTCTGTTAATTGCGTATATGTGCGAATCCTGGCCTATCAAAGGCATGACAACTATGTCAGGCCCGATTCCGTATAGTTTCAAAGATTCAGACATATCCGCTGTTGTAATTATACCCGATAGCGGATCCGGTAAGCGTTCTTTTATTGGCATGGTATCATATCCTTGGTCTCATTGTAACATTTTTTCCGTAATTTGCCATAATACGGCTTGCTGCTGCCTGAAATTTATCCGTAAGATCCGTGTCATGGTGTGCCACGACATAAGGAACCCCGGAATTTGAAACATTAAATTCTGGATCGTAAGGCAGTCTTGCTATAAGAGGTATTCCAAGAGATTCGCATACTTCTCTATCGGAATCCAGTACGTTCCTTTCGTGTTTGCAGTTATCACATTTATGATAAGCCATATTCTCCATAATTCCAATTACATCTATCTGCATCCTGTCAAGAATGTCTATGCCTCTTGCCGTAACATCATATACCAATTCGCTTGGTGTGGTGACAATGACGGCCTTGCCATTTACTCTGGAAAAAACGCTTCTGTGGATGGCCCCTGAACCAGGAGGCATGTCTATAAACATTACATCAGTTTCCCATTCGGGGGAATAAAGCATCTGCTCAAGAGCACCATCGATATAACTGTCCTCCCATATCATCCCTTCCTTGTTGTCCATGAAAAATCCGACAGAATTCACTCTTACGTCTCCGTATAGACCCGGCCTGACAGTAAATCTGGAAATATTTGGTTTTTGCTGCTCAAGTCCTCTTACCATAAAAGGAATCGAAGGGCCGTAAAAATCCGCGTCAAATATTCCTGTACGTATTCCGGTTTTGCTATACGTATACGCCAGATTAGTGCAAATGCTGCTTTTGCCTACACCGCCCTTGCAGCTATATAGAAAAACTGTCTGTGGTGGGATACTCATAAAAGATTGATTTGCAGAGTGTTTAAAAAGACAATGTTTTATACGGATTTTAGCAGCTAATACTACTTTATTCCGCCTTCGTCTATAGAAAACTCATTTGTTTTGGAATTGACAGAAGATTTCACACCGATTGGTATGGTTATCATAGGATCTGTATGCCCTATATCGGCCCCGAATAGCACCGGAAAAGAGTGTTCTTTACCATAATGCCTGAGATATTCTTTCAGACGGATAGTATCTGCTTTACTGTACGCAAATGGCCTTCCAAAAACCAATCCTGAAATCTCTTCAAAAACCCCGGACACTTCGAGGTCAGTTAGATGAGATTCTGCATATGAGATTGGAAAGCCTTTGCTAGGCACCTGACTCTCCGGGAGTTCCAGAAATAGAATACTATTGTCATATCTTGGCCAGTATTCAGTCCCTTTCATATGGAGTATTGACGGTAGGCATCCACCTATTATGGGACCTTCAGCCTTTCCTTCGCACAGCCATTCATATCCTGGATTGTGTTGCATTTTTCTTGCCCTTTTTTTGTCGGCTTTGGTGCTCCAGTCCATGAATTCATCTGTCCATTCTTTTGACGGGTCTATTTTTCCTATTGGGTCGCTGGTGCCAACGGCTTTCATAAAATAATCAACTGTATAGTTCAGGGGTCTTGGATGTTCGCCAAATTGGTTCATTGCCGAGGGACCATAAAATGTGACAAGCCCGGTTTTTGTGAAAATTGCATAATGAAGAACCGATATGTCAGAATATCCGCAGAATATCTTTGGACTGTCCCTTATTTTACCGAAGTCTATGTATCTCAGAAGCTGATTACTTGTTAGGCCGCCTATTGAACAGAGAATCATTTTTATTGAGGGGTCGTCAAATGCCTGCATGAGGTCTTTTGCCCTGTCTTTGGCAGTACCGGCACTCTGGCCTTCGGATGCCCTTGTCGTCGGGAATTCTCTGGTCTTATAGCCTAGTTTGTTAAGAGCAATAACTGCATTATCAACCCTGTGAGGAAACAGAGATGCAAGATTAGATGACGGTGAAATTATGGCTACTGTATCACCTTTTTCGAGTTTTGCCGGTTTTATGAGTTTCATGATTATGGTTTAGACAAATAGTTTTTAAGCGAATTAAACCCTCCAATTAATTGTATGAGTAAACATACACTCTATTCTTCTTTTGCGGTCCGCAGTAAATCAGCCGGTATAGGGAAGATTATAGCCGCCTGCCTTTACTTCAGATAAACCGTCTCTTTCAACCCAAAAGCCGAATTTGTGGCAATTTTTACACTTTTGCATGTACACACTAATTGAAGAATGCTTAAAAATACAGATTATCGAGATACTTTCGGAACTACTGGGCAATTTGAAGACTATAAATACTTTCTTTTTCAAGTTTAGAGTGCTCTCATGACTAGAAATCTGAGAAGAATCAGGAATTCTTCTAGATTCCGAAAAGCTTTGGCTTTTCAGAATATGCGAGGGGGTCAGAAATCCTTTTGCTTATTTCTACAGGTATCTGCGTGTTAGAGGAGAGACCAGACCGTATCGGAAGATTGGTTTGGGCCAAGCAATTATAGTTATAGCAAACCCAGTAAATAATCGGGTATTATAACTGGGTTTGCTTATAGCGCTCAAGAAATTATAATACTCCAGATTGTTTTCTTGGAGCGCTATAATAGTCGATCGAATCGATTCCGTTTAAGTTAGGTGAAATTCAAGCATGCCTAAGAGAACACGACCGCGACATGGTTCGCTGCAATATTGGCCCAGGAAAAGGGCGAAAGATATAGTTGTACATACAAGCTATTGGCCGCCTTCCAAAGAGGTACACGCGCTCGGTTTTGCAGGCTGGAAAGCTGGCATGACGCACGTGCAGCTTGTCGACCAGAATAGCAAGTCCCCAACACACGGCAAGACAATCGTCAAGCCTGTAACTGTGCTGGACGCTCCTTCTCTCTTCGTTTGTGCAATCCGATTTTATATTGATTCTCCTTTCAAAGTCGCCGGCGAGCAGTGGGCAAAAATTCCCAAGGATCTCAAAATCGACCCAAAGACAAATTCCACGTCAGTGCGGCCGGAAAAATTTGATGACGTTCGTATTGTAGTTGCTACACAGCCCGCAAAGAGCGGAATGCATAAGAAAAAAAGTGATGTTTTCGAAATAGGCATTGGTGGAGGATTGGATGAAAAGGTAAAATACGCTGAGTCTGTTCTAGGTAAGGAAATAGACGCCAAGGACATTTTCAAGCCGGGCGAATTTGTTGATGTTTCTGCAGTCACAAAGGGCTACGGTTTCACAGGCCCTGTAAAGAGATGGGGAATCAGAATACAAACAAGAAAGGACAAGCAGATGCACCGTCACGTCGGTTCAATAGGTTCCACGGTGCCGCGTCACGTAGACTGGAGAGTCCCGGCGGCAGGACAATACGGATTTTTCAACCGCACGGAATTCGGCAAACGCATAGTGCTGATAGAGGAGGACGGAAAGAAGGTAACGCCTTCGGGCGGCTTCGTTGGATACGGACTGCCAAAGTCTGCTATATTAATTGAGGGTTCAATACCGGGGCCAAGCAAGCGCCTTGTCCGGATCAGAAAATCAATAAGGAGCACGAAAGTGGTTCAGGCTGAGGTCAAGTATATCTCGCTGGAGAGCAAGCAAGGATGATAATTATGACGTACTACTCGGCTATATTGAGAAGGGAAAAAACTTTGACTCCACCCACCCGGCACTGCTAGAATGTGCTGACAGGGCTGCAAACTATGGATTACTGAAGAAACAATTTGGTGATATCTTAGTCAATGTTGTATATACCGATAAATCATTTGAAACCCTTCCTGCGGTGCAAAAGAAAATAACAGAGCCGCAGAGTAGAATGTGATATTTATGAAAGCAAAACTTTACGATCTGGATGGAAAGGAAGCAGGCGAAGTGGAATTGCCAGCCGTATTTAGCACGCCTTTCAGGCCTGACGTCATAAAACGCGCTGTTCTTGCGCAGCAATCAGCGGGCAGGCAGCCTTACGGCACCGACCTGCTTGCGGGCATGCGATCATCTGCACACTACCACGGCTCACGTCACTACAGATTCAAGATGATGAACATGGAGATGTCGAGAATACCGAGAATACACGGCAAGGTAGGCTACATGGCATGGCGAGCAAGAATCGCGCCGCATGCAGTAAAAGGAAGGAGAGCGCACCCTCCTAAAGCGTCGAAGATATGGCTACAGAGGATAAACGCTAAAGAGAAAATACTGGCGATAAAATCCGCGATCGCAGCAACAAAACCTGTTATATTTGTCGATGATTTTG
>Ga0209541_10006528_pt1 | contig 19843 bp, 24 predicted proteins | sample RifCSPlowO2_01_FD_184027 | JGI IMG/M metagenome (GOLD analysis project Ga0209541, IMG submission 184027) | Groundwater microbial communities from Rifle, Colorado - Rifle CSP2_plank lowO2_0.1 (SPAdes) (version 2) | ecosystem: Environmental > Aquatic > Deep subsurface > Groundwater | place... | reverse complement strand
ATAGTGCCTCTATATCCAATCATTCTTTTGTATGCGATTTTAAAAGACAGAATTTTAAATATAAAAATAATTACTACCGAACTGTTCACAAGCCTTGTTTTGTTAATAATTTTGGGAGAACTTTTCTTTGTTAAAAACACAACAGAGTTTTTCATAAAAGGAATTATTTTTTTAATACTAAGCTTCTTTGGCTATATGATAATACGTAGTGTGCACGCTGAAGTCCGCGCTCGCGAAGAAATTGAGGAGCTGGCCACCAAGCTGGAATTCGCCAATTTGAGGCTGAAACAGCTGGACGAAGCCAAGTCGGATTTCCTATCCATCGCATCCCATCAGTTGAGAACGCCGCTTACCGCCATCAAGGGATACGCCTCAATGATTCTGGAAGGGAGTTACGGGAAAATTTCCGCAACGACAAAAAGCGCGGTGGACAAAATTTTCCAATCTTCTCAAAGACTGGTTTTGATAATCGGCGACTTTTTGGACATCTCGCACATAGAACAGGGGACGATGCAGTATGATTTCGCCGCGCTAGATGTCAAAGAGCTGACCAAGGGTTTGACGGATGAATTCAAAGCGACAATTGAAAGCTCAACGGACAAGTCCAAAGCGTTAAAAATCAGTTTTGAAGCGGATGAAAAAGAAAATTTCAGCGTCAATGCCGACCGCAACAAAATCCGCCAAGTTATTTCCAATCTCATAGACAATTCCATCAAATACACGCCCGCCGGATTCGTAAAAGTCAGCCTTTCCAAAATTGCCGAAAATGGAAATGTTTTGCTGAAAATTGAAGATTCCGGCATTGGCATTTCCGCCGAGACAATGCCCAATCTTTTCAAGAAATTCGGCCGGGCAAAAAGCCTTTCCAGCGCGTTTGCCAACGGCTCCGGCCTCGGCTTATATGTCGCCAAAGAAATAATCAAAGCTCACAAAGGCAAAATCTGGGCGGAATCGGAAGGGGAAGGCAAGGGTTCGCGCTTCTTCGTGGAATTGCCGGAGAAATAAGGAAATCTTGGCAATAACTATTTTTGTTGTTAGACTAATACATATTTGTTTATGAGGACGAAATACATATTCGTGGTAGGCGGGGTGATGTCGGGAGTCGGCAAGGGCGTGACTTCAGCTTCTATCGCCAACATTTTGCAAGCAAGAGGTTTTAAAGTTACCTCCATTAAAATTGACCCCTATGTCAATGTGGACGCTGGCACTATGAACCCGACGGAGCACGGCGAAGTTTTCGTGCTGGAAGACGGCATGGAGTGCGACCAAGATATGGGCAATTACGAGAGGTTTCTAAACAAAAATATCCCGGGAACAAACTATATGACCACCGGCAGTATTTACCAATCCATTATCAACAAAGAAAGAAGTTTGGAATACAATGGCCGATGCGTTTCCGTCGTGCCGGATGTTCCTTTGGAAATAATAGAAAAAATAAATACGGCCGTTAAGAAAAACAAGGCGGAGGTAGTGATAATTGAAATAGGCGGGACCGTCGGCGAATATCAAAACATTCTTTTCCTGGAAGCTGTGCGCATGCTAAAAATAAGAAATCATAACGATACGCTTCTTGTCTTGGTGAGTTATCTGCCCCACATCGGCGCCGACAGCGAGCAGAAAACCAAACCGACCCAACACGCTTCAAGGACGCTCAACAGCGCCGGTCTTCAGCCCGACATAATAGTCGCCCGCTCCACGGAGGATATAGACGCCAAACGGAAAGAAAAAATCGCCTTCAACTGCGGGATGAAAGCGGAAGACATTATTTCCGCTCCCAACGCAGAAAGTATTTATGAAATACCTCTCAATTTTGAAAAGAATGGTATGGGCAAAGTTATTTGCGAAAAATTGAAAATTAGGTCCCGGAAAAATGATTTTAAAGAGTGGAAAGGCTTTGTGGATAAAATTAAAAAAGCAGCGACGCCGGTTAAAATAGGCATTATCGGAAAATATTTTTCCAGCGGCGATTTTGTGTTGGCCGACTCCTATATTTCCGTGATAGAAGCGATAAAACATAGCGCTTATTATCACGGCAAAAAGCCGGTCATAGAATGGCTGAATGCAGAAAAATACGAGGATAAAGACGCCGAAGATAATTTGAAAAAATTAAACGAATACGACGGAATTATCGTGCCGGGCGGTTTTGGCGACAGGGGAGTGGAAGGCAAAATCGCAGCCATAAAATATTGCCGGGAAAACAAAATTCCGCTTTTGGGTATTTGCTACGGCATGCAATTGATGGTGGTGGAATTCGCCAGACATTTGGCGGGAATGAAAGGCGCGCATACCACGGAAGTTAATCCCAAAACTCCGTATAATGTCATAGATATTCTGCCGGAACAAAAAGAAAAAATGATTAAAAATGATTACGGAGGCTCTATGAGGCTCGGCGCGTATGACGCTAATGTCAAAAAAGGCACAATCGCTTATTCGGCCTACGGCAAGGAAAAAATTTCCGAACGCCACCGCCACCGCTACGAAGTCAATCCAGATTTTATAAAACAATTGGAAGAAAAGGGGATTGTTTTTTCCGGCCAGTCGCCCAACGCGAAACTTATGGAAATTGCCGAACTGCCCCTAAACGTCCACCCCTTCTTTCTTGGCGCGCAATTCCACCCGGAATTCAAATCCCGGCCATTAAATCCGCATCCTTTATTCTTGAAACTGATAGAAGCGGCGATCAACAAAACAGCTAAACAATAAGTAAAAAAATGTACACGAAAAAATGCGATCGCTACAAACCGTGCACATTTTTATCTTTTTGAAATTTTGTAGCCTTCGTCCGTGTCTTTGATTCCATAACCTTTTTGGGCGATTTTTTTTCTTAATTCGTCCGATTTTTGGAAGTCTTTGGCCAGTCTCGCCGTCTCTCGCTCTTCGGCCAGTTTTTTTATTTCTTCCGGAATTTCAACGGCGAAAAATTTGGCGTTTTTAAGATTAAGTCCCAAGACTTCGTCAATCTCAAAAATAAGATTTAATTTTTCTTCGGCTGAAATATTTGATTTGACAATTTCCCACAAAACAGCCACAGCTTTGGGCGCTTGAAGGTCGTCCGAAATTGCGTCAATGAATTTTTGACGGTAAGTTTTCGCTTCCTCGCCATATTCTTTTTCCAAATTTGCTTGTCCCGAATTTTTTGAGGGATCAACTTTTTGCTTCAATTCGCAGATATGATTTACAAGTTTGCCGTAAGCGTTGCCGGAGGCGGACAACGACTCCCATGTGAAATTCATTATTTGGCGGTAATGAGTCTGCAAAAATAACAGTCTCAAAGCCATCGGCCCTATTTTACTATTTTTTATATCGTCAATGGTGTAGAAATTTCCAAGACTTTTGCTCATTTTTTGTCCGTCCACCAGCAGAAAATCATTATGGAACCAATAACGGACGAATGGCTTGCCGGTCGCCGCTTCCGATTGGGCGATTTCGTTTTCGTGATGGACGGGGATATGGTCTATTCCTCCGGCGTGAATGTCCACAGTTTCTCCCAAATACTTCATGCACATGGCCGAACATTCTATATGCCAGCCAGGGAAGCCTTCTCCCCAAGCGGACGGCCAGCGCATAATATGGTCTTTGAACCGTCCTGCCGCTTTAAACCACAAAGCGAAGTCAGCTGGATTTCTTTTTTTGGCATCCAAATGGACTTCTCCTCTCACTCTTGCCATTTTGTCTTCCAATTTCTGACCGGAAAGCTTGCCGTAATTTGGAAATTTGGAAACGTCAAAATAAAGCGCTTCATCCGTTTCGTAAGTAAAACCCTTGCTTTCTAAAACTTTTATCATCTCTATGAATTCCGGAATATGCGCCGTGGCGTTAGAAAAAACATCAGGCCTGATTATATTCATAGCGTCTATGGAGGAAATGAAATAATCCGTATAAACTCTGGCCAGTTCCCATACGGTTGCACCGGTTTTTACCGCGCCTTTTTCCATCTTGTCTTCGCCTTCGTCGCTGTCGCCGGTAAGGTGGCCGACATCGGTGATGTTCATCACGTGTTTGACTTTGTAGCCAAGAAACACCAGTGTTCTTTTTAAAACATCGTTATTGACGTAAGTTCGCAGATGTCCGATGTGAGTATAGTCGTAGACAGTCGGCCCGCAAGTGTAAAAAGTAACATTGGGCGGGTTAAGCGGTTTGAATTCTTCAATTTTTCTGAAGGCGGTGTTGTATAATTTCATAAAACAATTCTAACATAACGCCTAAATAGCGTTAGTATTGACAAATATTCATTATTTTGCTAAAAATGATATAGGTTATTTTATTTCTTTAACATTTTGAATAAAGAGGTGAAAAGTGATACAGAAAGTGGATCCAAAACGGGACAAACAGATTCAAGAATTTTTTAAAAATTGGTGGAATTTACATACCCCATCTTTAGTTTTGACAGACGAGGATGAAATTTCTGTCGGGGAATTAAGGAAACAGGACAATTGTCCTGTTTCAAGGTGTCTGGAAAGACTGAAAAACACCAGGAAAGTTTTTTTCAGAAGAGAAGATGACCAATGGGCGTTTTCTTTGCGAAAAGATTTAGTTAAGCGATAGATAACTTGCGATCACCGCCGCCGTTTCGGCCCGCAGAATAGTCTTACCCAGTCCGACAATGGTAAATCCATTGGAGGACTGGGCTTTTTTTATCTCTTCTTCCGTCCAACCGCCTTCGGGGCCGACAAAAACCCCGATTTTGCATTGTCTATATTTGAGCCGATCGGCCCATTTGTGGACAATGTCAAGATAACCAGCTTGAAAAAATAAATTCAGGCCGTTTTCTTTAGATGATTTTATGGCTTCATCAAAATCAATCGCTTCATTAAGTCTCGGCAAAATGCCCCGGCCCGATTGTTCTGCCGCTTCCTTGATTATTTTCTCCAATCTTTCCCTGTTCAAACCAAGTTTGACGGTTCTTGCCGTAATAATCGGCGTGATTTCTTTCACTCCGACTTCCACCGCTTTTTGGACCGCCCATTCAAAATTTTCTTTTTTCAGAATAGGACAATAAAGGACAACATAATTATCCGATTCGTTTTGATTTTTATAACTTTCTAAAATTTTCAATTCGGCGAATTCTTTGTTTAAATTTATAATTTCAGCAAGGGCCTCATTCAAGTTTCCGTCGCAAAGAATTATTTTATCGCTAGCTTTAAGCCGCAGGACATTTTTCGCCTGATTGATAAAACCGGTGTCAGTAATAGACAGCTCTTTTTTTGACAAATCAAAGTTTCCGATGAAACGATTTAGTCGCATTGTCTTGTTAATTTAACAATGTTATTATTTAAAGTAAAGTAGAATATTTAAATAAACCTTAAAAAATAAAATTAGAAAGGGGCAAAAAATGAAAATTGGAGATGTTTGCATTTTTTTATTTTTTATTGTCATAATTCTTTTTTCCATAATTTTTATAGGCCAAAAAGAATCTCTTGAATTAGAAAAAAAATATTACAAACCGTCTATCTATAATTTGAACGACTAGGGGAGAATTTTCTCCCCTTTTTTTATTTCAAATTTAATACTATGATATAAGCTATGCTGGAAGCCATCAAAAAAGAAGGAGATAAGTCCATAGAGAAAACCAAAAAAAGAATCGCAAAGGAACTTTCTTCAAAAAAAGCCGTTGTCTTCAATAACTACGCGCTTGTTAAGATTAAAGAAAGTCTGGGGAAAATTCTGGGAATAAAAGCGGATAAACTTTATCTGGATATTCCCCCTGAACACATAAAAACTGATTTAAGCTTAGCCTTGTTCGATTTTGCCAGTAATAATCCTAAAAAACTGGCGGAAGAATGGGCAGAAAAAATAAACGAAACAAAAAATGAATTTATAGAAAGCGCGCAGGCATTCGGTCCATATCTCAACATAAATTTAAAAAAACAAAAAAATTATTCGCTGATACTTAAAGATATTTTTAAATTAAAGAATAAATTCGGCCAAAGCGATTTAAATATCAAGAAAGTCGCCGTCATTGACTATTCCGGCCCTAATATCGCCAAGCCTATCGGCGTGGGGCATCTGCGCTCCACCATCATCGGCCAAGCGCTGGCCAATATTTACGAAGCGACGGGATATGGCGTCATCAGAGACAATCATTTGGGCGATTGGGGGACGCAATTCGGCAAGCTCGTTTACGCCTACAAGCAATGGGGCGACAAGAAAAAGATAGCTGAAAATCCGATCAAAGAGCTCAATGAACTTTACGTAAAATTCCACGAAGAAGCGGAGAAAAATCCGGAGATTGAAGACAAGGCTCGGGAAATTTTCCAAAAAATGGAAGAAGGGGACAATGGGTTGATAAAATTATGGATGAAATTCAGAAGTATCAGCATCGCCGAATTTAAAAAAGTCTATGAGCGGTTGGGGATAAAATTTGACGCATATCTTGGCGAAAGTTATTTCGCCGGAGAAACGGATAAAATAGTTAAGGAATGTTTGCTCCGACGCAAGGACGGAGCTCCGACCAAAGCGTCGGAGGAAAAAAAATTGGCCAAAAAAGACGAAGAAACCGGCGCTATCGCGGTGGAAGGCTTGGAGGGTTTGCCTTCCTTTTTGTTGCGCAAGAAAGACGATTCCGGATTGTATATCACCAGAGACTTGGCGGCGCTCATTTTCAGAGTGGAAGTTTTTGAGCCGGATAGCATTCTTTACGTGGTAGGCGAAGAACAATCTTTGCATTTCAGGCAATTGTTCGCTTTGGCTCGCGCGCTAGGTTATATTGACGGCGCCAAAGCCGAGCACATCGGCTTTGGTCTGGTTTTAAGCGGGGGAGAAAAAATGTCCACTCGCAAAGGAACGCTTATTGAACTTGATGAACTGATAAAACAGTCCGTTGAAAAATCCAAAGAAATTTTGCGCCAGAAAAACAAAGATTTAAGCGAAAAAGAAATTGAAGAAATTTCCGAAATAATCGGCCTTGGGGCGGTGGTTTACAACGACTTGCGCCAGTCTCGCCAGAAAAATATTTCTTTTGACTGGAAGAGAATGCTCGATTTTGAAGGTGGCAGCGCTGTTTATCTGCAATACACGGTCGCTCGCATAAATTCAATTTTGAAAAAGTTGGACGCAGGTGAAGCGGAAGAGAAAATTTCCAAACCGGTTTTTGAGAAAGAAAGCGAGTTTGCGTTGGCTAGAAAAATGATGTTTTTCCCGCAGATTATTCTGGAAGCGCAAAAGCATAATTCGCCGCATCTTATCGCCGTTTATTTGGAAGAAATGGCGCAATTGTTCAATCCTTTTTACAACGAAGTCTCCATAATCGGCACGAAAGACGCAAAATTGCGCTTATCCAGAATCTTGCTCATAAAGTCAGTAGCAACCCTCATAAAAAACGGCTTGAATTTGCTTGGCGTCAAAACATCAGAAAAAATCTAAATTCACCAAAATGAAGCGTGTTTATTATTAACTATCACCAATAACTTGCTATAGCATCGCATAGGTAGTGATTGTATTTGATTGTAAACCTGGGTATGCAGTTATTTTATTTTGTCTTATTTTATGATAAGATTTTAAGTATGCAAAGAATATATATAAAAGAAACAAAAAATAAAATCGGCGGGGAAGTCAAACTAGCCGGCTGGGTGGATGTCCGCCGCGATCACGGCAAGCTTATTTTCATTGACTTGCGGGATATGTCCGGCAAAGTCCAGATGGTGTCCTTGCCTAATCACAAAGAGGCGCACGAAGTTGCAAGCAAGCTTCGTTCGGAATGGGTGGTGGAAATAATCGGCAAAGTCAACAAAAGGCCGGAAAAGATGGTAAACAAAAACGAGGAATTGGGCGAGGTGGAGGTGGAGATGATGGAAGTGAAAGTATTGAACGAAGCTATGACTCCTGTTTTTGAAATAAATGACGATGGGCGGGAAGTGAATGAAGAAACTCGCCTCACAAACAGGTATCTGGACTTGAGAAGAGATAGAATGCAAAAAAATTTAAGAATGCGCCATGAGGTTATTAGATTTTTCAGAAATTATTTATCTGATAAAAATTTTTCGGAAATAGAAACTCCGCTTCTTACCAAATCAACGCCGGAAGGAGCAAGAGATTTTGTCGTGCCGTCCCGCCTTTATAACGGCAAATTTTACGCTCTTCCGCAATCGCCCCAGCAATACAAGCAATTACTGATGGCGGCCGGGATGGAAAAATATTTCCAAATTGCCAAGTGTTTGAGGGACGAAGACACAAGGGGCGACAGACAGCCAGAATTCACCCAGCTTGATTTGGAAATGAGTTTTACTGAACAAAAAGATGTGATGGGCTTAATAGAAGAAATGCTGATAATGGCGGTTAAAAATTTATATCCTCAAAAAAAGATTCAGCAGATTCCTTTTCCCATTCTCACTCACAAAGAAGCGATGGAAAAGTATAATTCAGACAAGCCGGATTTAAGAGAAGATAAAAACAATCCGGACTTGCTGGCGTTTTGCTGGGTGGTGGATTTTCCTTTTTTTGAAAAGACAGATAAAGGCAACTGGACATTTACGCACAATCCGTTTTCAGCGCCGAAGCCGGAGCATCTGGAAATGCTGATAAAAAAAGAAAATATCGGGGAAATTTTAACCACTCAATACGACATCGCCCTGAACGGTTTTGAAGCGGGAGGAGGAAGCATAAGAAATCACAAATCGGAAGCGTTGGAAAAAGTTTTTGAGATTATGGGTTTTGATAAAGAAAAAATCTGGCAAGACTTCGGCCATATGCTCAAAGCTTTTTCTTCCGGCACGCCTCCGCACGGCGGAATCGCTCTCGGTTTGGATAGGTTGATGATGATATTGCAAAACGAACCGAACATCCGCGAAGTTATCGCTTTCCCGAAAACCGGCGATGCCCGAGATCCGATGATGGACAGCCCGAGCGAGATTTCTAAAGAACAATTATTGGAGCTTGGCATTCAAATCAAAAAGCCCAATAAATAAGCCAGAAATCGGCAAAATCCTTGACTTTTTATAAAATTCCTGTATTATGTAAGCAGTATTTTGAACATTTTAAATCTTTCGTCTTTTAACCTAAGGCGACCGACATCTGACGGGATTCAGAAAGGAGAATAAATATGCCTAACAGAGAAAGTAAAGACTATGTAATAGCAATAAGAGTCATCAAGATTATTATTTGTCTTCTTGTGGTGGTGGCCATGGCATCTAGCTTTAATAAAATTCATAACAAGCTAGATTATTTGGACAAAAGGTTGGGGGAAATTCAGACCGCAATCGAACATGCAAAATAATTTAAAATAATTATGAGTTAGTAAAAGGGTGAGTTGCCAAAAAGCAATTCACCCTTTTTTGTACTATAATTACAATAAATATGTTTTAAATAATGAATAAAAATAACTTTCAAAAAGGAGAAATAATAATTTACAAGACTTCAAAAAATGAGGTTGATTTGGATGTGCGTTTGGAAGAGGAGACTGTGTGGCTCAATCTTAATCAGATTGCCCGCCTTTTTGACACTAACAAATCAGGCATATCGCGTCATATAAAAAATGTTTACCAAAGTGGGGAATTGGATAAAAAGGCAACTGTTGTTTTTTTGATAATACTCAAAAATAAAATTATACGCTTATTTTGCTCCAGCATAATTAGTGGTAGGATTTTTTATAACAAACTTGGAAAAATTGTTTTTGTGCTATAATCGCAATAGATATTTATGCCGCAAATTTTGACGATAATTTTGGTTTTGGCAGGAGTGATGGCGGTTTTTGCCGTAGTTTTTTGGCTGATGATAAAAAAAGCGTTGACCCCGAAAGATGATAATAAAAACGGCGACAGGGCGGCGCTGATGATGCAAGAACAATTAAAGGACATCAAAGAGGCCTTACACAAAACTAATCTGGACATCAGAAACACTTTGGACAGCAGAATAGGGGAGTCAACCAAAGCCATGCAATCACAAATTGGACATTCCGCCAAAATAATTTCCGAAGTGACGGAAAAACTGACCAAGCTGGACGAAACCAACAAGCAAGTCATAGGCTTTGCCGGCCAACTGCAAAGTCTGCAGAATATTCTCACCAATCCCAAGCAGAGAGGCGTGCTGGGCGAATATTACTTGGAAACGGTGCTGAAAAATGTCTTGCCGCCGGGCCGATTTCAGATGCAATATAAGTTTGCCGACGGAGATATCGTGGACGCCGTCATCTTTTTGGACAAAAACAAAATTCTGCCCATTGACTCAAAATTCAGCTTGGAAAATTACAACAAAATAATCAACGAAACCAATCAGGCGGAAAAAGAAAAACTGGAAAAACTTTTCAAGCAGGATTTGAAAAACAGGATTGACGAAACTTCCAAATATATCCGGCCGAACGAGGACACCACCGATTTTGCTTTTATGTTTATACCGTCCGAGGGCATATTTTACGACTTGCTCATCAACCAAGTCGGCGCGGTGAAGACCTCCACAGTTGACCTCATAGAATACGCTTTCAAGCAGAAAAAAGTCATCATTGTTTCTCCCACCACTTTTATGGCTTATTTACAGACAGTTCTTCAGGGCTTGCGCGCTTTGCAGATAGAAGAATCGGCCAAGGAGATAAGGAAGAGGGTGGAGGACTTGTCGCGCCATCTCGGGGTTTACGAAGAGTTTATGAAAAAATTGGGAGTTAACTTGTCCACAACGGTTAACGCTTACAACAGCTCTTACAAAGAACTAAACAAGATAGACAAGGATATTTTACGCATTACCGGCGCTGCCGTCGGCATTGAACCCCAAATTGTGGACAAACCGGAAGAAATAGAGTAGCATAGATTTTATTATGAGTTCCAATAAATCAGCCGTTATAGAAACAGGCGGCAAACAATATTTGATTCAACCCGGCCAAACGCTCAAAGTTGAGAAACTCAAAGACGCCAAAGAAGGCGGGATTATTTCTTTTGACAATGTTTTGCTTTTGATAGATGGGGAGGAGATAAAACTCGGCAAACCCTATGTGGAGGGAGCCAAAGTGTCGGCCGAAGTGAAAAAGGAAGGCCGAGCCGAAAAGGTGACCGTCTTAAGATACAAAAGAAAAACCAGAGCTCGAAGAAAAATGGGGCACAGACAGCCGTTTACGGAAGTAGTGATCCAAGAAATAAAATAGATTTTAAAAAAATAATTTCGCTAAAAACAGGATTATTTTTATTGCCTATTTTTCAAAGCGTTTTCTATAGTTTCACTATCGCTGTATTCCAGTTCCGCGCCGGTGGAAAGGCCGCGTCCAAGGCGGGTGATTTTCACTTTAAGGGGCTCCAAAATCCTTTCTATATATAAATTGGTGTTTTCGCCTTCAACGGTGGCGCTAGTGGCCAAAATTATTTCCGCCGGTTTTTCTTTTTGAACCTTGTCAAAAAGCTGTTTCAGCCTCACTTCGGCAGTTCCGTTTCCAGTCAAAGAAAGCAGTCCGCCCAAAACAAAATACTTGCCGCGGAAATTGCCGGTTCTTTCTATGTTTTCCAAGTCAACGTCTTTTTCCACTACCATAATGACCGAAGAATCTCGTCCGGCGCCGGAACAAACGGGGCATAAATCCTCGTCGACACCGGACTTCGACGAGCCAAAATAACGGTAACAGCTTCCGCATTGCTTCATCCCGCTTTTAACTTCCAGAATAAGTTTGGCCAGATTATCCACGTATTCTTTGCTTTCTCCAGCCAAAAAATAAACAAACCGCTTGGCTTGCCTCGGGCCGATGCCCGGAAATTTCAAAAAACTTTCTATAAGCCTGTCCACATTCATTTTTTAGATTTTATTTGTTTACATTTGCCCGAAATCTCCTCTTTCTATGGACGAAAAGCTGACTTTTTCCGGATTGAAGTAAAGGTCAATTTTTCCGGTCGGACCGTTTCGGTGCTTTTCTATATGTATCTCGGCGATATTTTTCCTGTCCGTATCCGGCTTGTACTTATCTTCTCTGTAAATAAACATCACCACGTCGGCGTCCTGTTCAATGGAGCCAGAATCTCGCAAATCGTGAAGCTTGGGAATGGGCGGGTTTCTTAATTCCACCGCCCTGTTGAGCTGAGATAAAGCGATAACAGGCACTTGCAAATCTTTAGCCAACCCTTTAAGAGAACGGGAAATTTCGGTCATCTGCTGGACCATATTGTCCGAATTTTGCCTAGGCACCATCAATTGAAGATAATCAATGATAATCAACCCTAAACCGTGTTCCGCCTGCAGCCTTCTGGCTTTGGCCCTCATCTGCATAATGTTTACCGAAGATTCGTCGTCTATGAAGATGGGAGCGGTGGAAAGCCTGTCTAAAGCGTCCCTGATACGGCTGAATTCGTCGTCGCTGGAAAGCCGGCCGGTGCGAAGCTTCCAAGAATCCACGTGAGCTTCGGAAGCGATCATTCTGTCCACCAAAGATTGGGTGGACATTTCAAGGCTGAAGATGCCCACCGGCACGCCTCCTTTGCAAGCCACATTGCGGGCGATGTCCAGAGCTAAAGCGGACTTGCCGATAGACGGCCTGGCCGCCAAAATAATCAAGTCTGATTTTTGAAATCCGGCCAGCAAGTTGTCCAGTTCGGGGAATCCGCTGGGCACGCCCCTTAATTCTCCTTTTGATTTATGAAGCTTGTCAAACCTTTCCCACGCGTCCATAAGAGAAGTTTTCATATTCACGAATCTTTGTTTGGTGGACATTCTGGCGATGCTGAAAATTCTCTTTTCCGCTTCGTCCAAAATGGAATCAATCTCTCCTTCCTCGTCGTAGCCCAGCTGATGAATGTGCCCGGACGATTCTATCAAGTCTCTTAGGACGCTTTTTTTGTGGACGATTTCGGCGTAATGTTTGGCATTACTGGAAGTCGGCACGGAATTGACCAGCTCGGTCAAGTAAGAGCTCCCGCCGGCGGCATCAAGCTGTTTCTTGTCTTTGAGCCGGCCGGAAAGAGACAAGATGTCTATCGGTTCTTTATTTTGATACAAGTCAACCATGGCCTCAAAAATAATTTTGTGCTTGGTCTGGTAAAAATCATCCGCGCGCAGAATGTCTATGATGACGTCAATGGATTTGGCATCCAGCATCAAAGAGCCAAGGACAGACCTTTCCGCGTCTATGTTTTGGGGCGGTATCTTCGCCATTAAACTTTTTGATTCGTTAGCCATAATTATTGACTATCTTATTATATACGACTAGTATTATAAATAGAAATAGTAAAAAAGAAACAAGAAATTTTAGCCCTTTTACACGACAAACATATTTAATGGAGGACAGATAAATGGGTAATAAAATATTGCATTACAGAATCAAGTATCAGGACAGCAATGTGGCTATTATTAAATTCGACAAAAATGAAATTTCTGATTTTTTAAAAAATTCTTTAATTTGGATAGAAGATGGCGAAGATATTGAATGTTTTTGGGAATGTTTTGAAGATGCGTTGATAGAAATACACGGCATAGATTTTGTGATTGTTGATGGTTATGAAATAGTGGTGATTAAAATGCTTGATTTGCCGAATTGGGGCAGAATTATAGAAAATGTAATTTGGTGCAGCATTTTTTTCTTAAATCCCGATGGCGGAGCGATTCAAACATCAACGGGAGGAAAAAATATCGGCAAGATTATAACACACAACTTTGACACAATTGAACCCAACCCTCCAAGCAAAAAATAAAAGGATTAAAAAACACAAAAAGGGGCTGACAAAAAACAGCCTCTTTGTTTTTTATATCCACTTTTTTCTTTTGAAAAATGAGAAAGCGGTGAAAGCGCCAGCCAGCATAAAGAACATGACTATCCAGAAATCGCCCGGGATGCCGACAATCGGAAGCCATCTCGTATTCATGCTGAAAAGAGTGGCTAAAAACATGGCGGGAAAAGTGACAAAAGCCATCACCGTCAGAGTTTTCATCACCTCATTGGTTTTGCTGGAAAGCAGAGAATCATTGGTGTCTCTTAAAAGCTCGATGGTTTCTTTGGAATTATCCAGCAAGTTTTCCACTCTCGCCAATTCAGACAGCATGCTGTTTAAATAATGGGGAAAATCTTTGCCGGTTATTTTTTGGTCCGTTTCGTAGAGAGATTTCAAAACGCTCCCGTGGGCGTGGATGGCTCTTTGGAATTCCAGCGTGTCTCTTTGAACGTAAGAAATTTCTTTGACCATTTCTTTTTCCTGGCCGGTGAATATTCTTTCTTCAATTTCCGATATCTTGGCGTGAATGTGCTCCAATTGCCTTAAAGCGTAATCATATAATTTCTTGGTGATTAAAAATGTCAACCGGCCGACGCTCTTGGCGAAATGATGCTCTTTCAAAAGAACGCCCACTTCAAATATCTTAACCAGCTCGTGCAGAGGGATTATTGATTTATAATGCGCCGTTATTATGAAATTTTTCCCCAAAATAAAATCCACTTCACAGGGCTCGCTGACTTTCCGGCTTATATCGTAAATAGGGAAATGAAGAATGAGATAAACGATATTGCCGTAAATATCCGCTTTCGGCCTGATAGTCGGCTTCAAAAGCTCATCGGCCACGATAGGCGGAATATTGTACTGTTGCATCAAAATTTTGATGTCTTCCACAATGGGCGACTCTAAGTCCACCCAGGTCAAAGTTTTGTATTTATGCGTCGTAATCATAGTCCGCTTTTAATTATATATTTTTTAATGTAAAATGAAAAGCATGTTTTCAAAAAATAAATATCCGGCTGTTTTTATAAGCGTTTTGGCGGCCGTCGGCTTGTTTTACGGCGGATTGTTTTTGGGACAAAGCCAAAAAAATCAGAACGGAAAAGAATTCAATATCATCAATCAAGAAGCCGGCAAACAGCCGGAAATTGACTTTGCTCCGTTTTGGACGGCTTGGAACGCGGTCAACTCCAAATACGTTTCCGCCAAAGATTTGGACGGGCAAAAAATGGTCTGGGGCGCCATAGAAGGAATGGTAAAATCTTTAGGCGATCCTTATTCCGTATTTTTTCCGCCTCAAGAAAACAAAGAATTCAAAGACACTATAAGAGGAGACTTTGGCGGAGTCGGGATGGAAATAGGAGTAAAGGGCGGAACGGTCACGGTAATTTCTCCGTTGAAGGGCACTCCGGCCTATCGCGCCGGCATAAAAGCGGGCGATAAAATTTTAAAAATCGGCGAAAAGACGACCTTGGACATGACGGCTGAAGAAGCGGCCAGGCTTATCCGGGGAGAAAAAGGCACGGCGGTAAAACTTGTCATTCTTCCCAAGGGAGAAGAAACGACCAAAGAATTAACTCTGATAAGAGACACCATCGTCGTTCCAATTTTGGAAACGGAAGAAAAACCGGGCGGCATATTTCTGATAAAATTTTACAGCTTTTCCGGAAACTCAACCAATGAATTCAGAAACGCTTTGCGGGAATTCGTTTATTCCGGCAACAGCAAAATGATTATAGATTTAAGAGGCAATCCTGGCGGATTTCTGGAATCGGCGGTTGACGCCTCCAGCTGGTTTTTGCCGATAGGAAAAACGGTGGTGCGGGAAAAATTCGGCAACGGAGAAGAAAATCTGTTCAAGAGCAAGGGCTACAATATTTTCAACAATCTTCCTTTGGCAATTTTGGTCAACGAAGGCAGCGCCTCCGCTTCGGAAATTATGGCCGGAGCTTTGAAAGAACATAACATCGCCAAACTGATTGGGACGAAAACTTTCGGCAAGGGCTCGGTGCAAGAGCTCGTGGAAATTACGCCCCAAACTTCGCTAAAAATTACCATCGCCAAATGGCTGACTCCTAACGGCGTTTCCATCTCCGACCAAGGACTGGAGCCGGATTTCAAAGTGGAGATAACCAAAAAAGATATAGAGCTGGAAAACGACCCCCAAATGGAAAAAGCTAAAGAGGTGGTCAATAATTGGAAAAAATAAGATTGTTTGCTAAAATTAAGCCAATGGAAGAAAAAGAACTTCAAAAAAGCCTGCATCATATCCACGACAGCGCCGTTCTTCTCGGGGCGAGAGTTGTTTTCGCTTTTTTGGCCGTGGAATTGCTGTATTATGTTTTCATTTATTTTCTTTTTTTTACCGAAGTGGGCCTGGCCGTCCAATATCAGAGGAATTACATAATTTTATTCTCCTCTTTGCTTAAATTTATTCTGCAAATTTATTATGTCGTTTATGTCGTATTGGCGTGGGTCAAAAATAATTTTTACATCACCGAAGACAAGCTGGTGCATTGCAAGGGGATATTAACCGTTGACGAAGAAATTTACGACATCAGCGGCATCAAAAGCGTAAAATCGCACCAGAGCCTTATCGGCCGGATATTCAATTACGGCAACGTCGTCGTGGAAGTTTCTGCGTCGGGCGGTTATCACAAGGACATATTATTAAGAGGCATAGTCAATCCCAAAAAATACGAGAGAATTTTAAACGAATACTTGGAGAAGCATAAAAAGCGTTAAACAAACAAACTTATGAAAATTATTTTATCGCAAGACATAAACGGCGTCGGCCGGAAGGGCGAGGTTAAAAACGTGAGCGACGGCTACGCTAGAAATTTTTTATTGCCTAATAAACTGGGGCAAATCGCCACGCCGGCCGCAATAGCTTCCGCCGAAAAATTAAGAAAACAAGCGGAACAAGACAAAGATGTCCAAAAAGATATTTTGGAAAAAAATATCAATGGCCTCAAAGATTTGAAAGTTCAAATAAAAGCCAAAGCCAACGAAAAAGGGCATTTGTTTTCCATAATTCACCCCGACGAAATAAGCAAAATTCTAAAAGAACAATATCATCTGGATATTCCTTCCAAAATTATTGAGATAGAAAAACCGATAAAAGAAATCGGCGAACATATTATAAAAACAAAACATCAAGAGTTTGTTCTTGATGTTTTAAGCTTGTAGTTTCAAAAAAGCTCCGAAAATCAAATTTTGGAAAATCGCTTAACCCCACCCCTGCCTTGCCGGCAGGCAGGCTCGCGGACTCGGGCGGCCGCCCCCGCCTACGATTTTCAAAATTTATTTTCTGCGCTTTAATGTTAGATAACACTTTAGATAACGCTAGCGACAGAAACCCTCTTGGTCGTCCCGTCGTATCTAGTTTTTCTTTTATTGGTGAATTTGACTAAGCCGTCTTTTACGGAAAAAAGGGTGTTGTCTTTGCCCATCCGGACATTTTCTCCGGCCCAAACTTTAACCCCCTTTTGCCGGACGATAATAGACCCGGCTTTAGCTTTCTGGCCGTCGGAAAGTTTAATCCCTCTGTATTGAGGACCGGAATCTCTTAAGTTTTTACTGGTTCCTCCAGCTTTTACATGTGCCATAATTTCTAAAAAATAAAAAAACTATATAATGTTAACTATGTTATCAGAAACGATAAAGCTTTGCAAGCGTCTCGTCGGATGGGTAAAAAGTAATAATAAAGAACTTTATTTGGCGGCCATTATCATTTTAATTGCCGCCATCAGCTTCGGCTTAGGCCGACTGTCCAAAATTCGGGAAGAAAAAACTCCGATAACGATAGAAAACGCGGGAACCAGCGAATTAAAACCACTATCGACATCGAACGTCGATAAGACAAATGGTGCTGGAATTATGCTCCAGCATAATTCCAGCACCATTTCAACAGCTCCATCATCTTATTCAAAAATTTTTGTTGCGTCCCGAAACGGCAAAAAATACTATTATATTTGGTGCGAATCGGCCAATGTCATCAAAGAGCAAAACCGCGTCTGGTTTTCCACCCAAGCCGAAGCCCAAAAAGCCGGCTACCAACCGGCGGCCAATTGCAAGGGGTTGAAGTAAAGCGATAAAAAATTATTGTTGCTAAAGACAACTTTTTGAGTTTTAAAGAAAAATGTTTAGTTTAAATAAGAAAGATTTGAAAGGCGTTGTAAATATGTTATCATCTAAATATCATGAAAAACAAAGATCGTTTTGTTAAAGTATACTCTAATTTGCCTATAAATCTTCGAAACGAAGTTATTTTAGTGTTGTCTGATAAAGGACCAATCACATGGAACGTTGCATTTTTGGAAATAAACAATGAAACTGAATTGGGTCAAATTATTATTGAGAGATTGATTGAACTAAAAATAATTTAAAAAAATATGAATTTTGATAAAAATAAAAACAACAAAGGCAGCGCCATAAAAGAAAACATATTTCAATACAGTGATGATGTAAAAGATTTAGTTGTTGCTCGCTTGGAAACACTGCCTTCCGGCGCCGTTATTTCAATCGGGTCGGGCAAAGAACTGACAAAGAATGAAGCGATACAATCCGTCAAAGAAGGAAATGAAACAGGACAAAAAATGATGGAGATTGAAATGTCTTTTTTGCTTTATGACGAAGCGATTGCTTTTAACTAGACCCGATCATGATTATGCAACTCGTTACTTATCCGCTTGGGCGGAAAAATTTTTAAATTTTGCAAAAAAGAAAAACTATTCAATTATTGATTTGCGCCGTGAACGGGCAAATTTTAAGGAAGTTGAAAGTGTTTTGCAGAAAAGAAAACCGTGTTTCGTAATCATAAATGGACACGGAGATGATGATTTGCTAACCGGTTACAAGAACGAAATGCTCTTAAGAGCCGGACTTAACTCATCGTTATTGCAAGGAAAAATTATTTACGCCATATCGTGCCGTTCTGCGCGCGTGCTTGGCGAAGAAGCGGGACAATATGAAAACACGGCGTATGTCGGCTATAAGGACGATTTTATTTTGATTTATCTTGAAGAATATCGCACTCGTCCTGCCGAAGATAAATTGGCTGGACTTTTTCTTGACCCGTCTAATCTTGTCGCAATTTCTCTTTTGAAAGGACATGCGGCCGGGAAATCAGTATTAAGAGCTCGCCAAGAATTTTTCAGAAATATTCAAAAATTACTAACAAGCAAAACTAAAACCGAAGATTCCTCCATTATCAGGTATCTTCTCTGGGACATGAAGAATCTAACGCTTTGCGGGAATAGAGATAAAAAAATATAACAAAAACCGCGTCTGGTTTTCCACCCAAGCCGAAGCCCAAAAAGCCGGTTATCAACCGGCGGCCAATTGCAAGGGGTTGAAGTAAAACAAACCCTCTTGGATATTCAATGTCCAAGAGGGGAAGAATAAAATATGCCAAAAATTGTTAACCCGAGTGTGATATAATGGCAGTAATTATGAAAATAAAGGACTTGCCGAAAATAGACAGGCCGAGAGAGAAGCTTGAGAAATACGGGGTTAAAAAACTTGCGGAATTTGAGCTTCTGGCAATTCTTTTGGGTTCGGGGATTAAAGGTTTGAATGTGATTCAGCTTTCAAAAAAGATTTTAAGCATTATTCAAAAAATCGGCATTAAGAAAATAACTCTTGAGGATTTGTTGAAAATAAAAGGAATGGGAAAAGCGAAAGCGTCGCAGATATTGGCAACCATTGAACTCGGTCGACGTTTGCAGGCGGATAAAAGACGGGAAATTCTTTCCGCCGAAGACATTTGGAATTTATGCGCTGACATTCGCGATTCCAAAAAGGAACATTTTGCCGCCTTTTACATTGATACGCAAAATTGTCTTATTGAACGGCAAATAATTTCCATCGGCACATTAAACGCCAGTCTCGTCCACCCGCGGGAAGTTTTTGAGCCGGCGGTGCGATTGTTCGCGTCGTCCGTCATTTTGACTCACAACCATCCGTCGGGAAATTGCGAGCCGTCGCAAGACGATATTGAAATAACGAAAAGACTGACGGAAGCCGGCAAAATTTTGGGTATGGATATCGCGGATCATGTCATTATAACTAAAGACAAATTTTTGAGTTTTAAAGAGCAAAATTTGATTTGAATAGTTATGAAAAATAAATGGATTTTTATGTTAAAAAATGCTTTAATTTAACCATGAAAATTGAGTTACAAAAAAACTGGTCAGAGCAATTTATTTGTGGTGACGAAACGCCAGGTTATTTTGTTG
>Ga0209541_10006526_pt1 | contig 19848 bp, 21 predicted proteins | sample RifCSPlowO2_01_FD_184027 | JGI IMG/M metagenome (GOLD analysis project Ga0209541, IMG submission 184027) | Groundwater microbial communities from Rifle, Colorado - Rifle CSP2_plank lowO2_0.1 (SPAdes) (version 2) | ecosystem: Environmental > Aquatic > Deep subsurface > Groundwater | place... | reverse complement strand
CCAAAACAAATTGTCGCCTATTCAATTTCTGTTACAATGGTCGGAGGCGAATGTCGTAAAAATGCCCCTGGAGTCCAGAATTGGGTTGCATTATACAATTGTTTTACTAATAACCCATGTTCGTTTACACTACACACAGCGCACATGCCGCAAGCCATTCTAGTACATTCGGAAGAGAACACCCCACAGAAGGGGCTGGTAAAACAGACCGCCTATGAAAACCTCCTCGTGCGTGTTGAGACGGAAGTAACATCCCGAGAGCGTGTTTTTTGGCAGTACCGCAAAACGGCAAAGCGAATCCTCTCCGTGTACTTCTATCTTCGCACGGCACACAACATGCCCCGCTGGCCGTTATCGCTAGAGGAGTTACTAGATGCCGAAAAAAAGTTACGAGAAGTCGCGGAAGGTGCCCTGCAAAACCGCACAGTATTCGGCCGACTCTTTAACACCGAACGCGCCTGGAATTTTTACCTTACGAACGGGTTTTTCAAGAAAAATCATACCCCTTTCGGGAACACATATTCGTATTACGGGGCATGGCACTATGACTGGGACTCATTTGAGCCCACGGGGTTGACCGAGGATCATTCCCCCCTGCTTCCGCCAAACTTCTTTCAGCTCGTTGTTGACTGCTACATCGCGACATACGGCAAAGAAGAGTACTATGCGCTTCAAAATCATTCGCCATTCCTTAGGGAAGAGAAGGCGGCCCAACGCTGAACCCCGCACACGCATGCGGGCTTTTTTATATAAAAAAATACCGGCGCACAGCCGGTATGTTCCCCAATTCCGGCTAAAATCCTTCCTCTTTCAACTTCTCAATATGCTCACGCGCTTTTTTGGAAAGCTTTTTCGGCGTAATAACTTTAATGTGTATCAAAAGATCTCCCCGCTCATATCCTTGGGTTGCGGGAACCCCTCGCCCCCGCACTTTTAAAATATCTCCCGACTCGGTGCCCTCGGGAATCTTGAGCGCGATCGCGCCGTCAAGCGTCTGAATATCAACTTTATCGCCAAGAGCCGCCTGTGAAAGCACTATGGGAAGCGTCATGATGAGATTGTTGTCTTGGCGCCGAAACGCGCCATGCGACAACACATGCATGCGAACATACAGGTCCCCCGGCACCCCGCCCGAAAGCGATGCCTCGCCCTTGCCGGAAAGTTTTACAATGTCCCCATCGGCGATCCCCTTCGGCACAATGATCTCTATCCGTTCGGTGTTTCGCACAACACCACGCCCCAGGCAATCCCGGCAGATGATCTCGGGAACCTGCCCGCGCCCCTGACAATCGCCGCACACCGATACCTGCGAAAAATTCCCGAGGAATGTCTTTTGCGTACGTTCAATTTTTCCCGTGCCATGACACTTGGCGCAGGTGACCAGCTTTGATCCCGGCTCGGTACTCTTCCCCTCGCACCGTGCGCATTTTGAAAGTTTCTGGATCTGCACCTCGTGCTTGCCTCCGAATACCATCTCCTCAAACGGAACCTCAAGATCTATCTGAACATCTTTTCCTTTTTTGGGGCGGGCTTTCGCCCCCGGAGCGTTCCCCATAAAACTAAAGAGGTCCTCAAATACATCGGAAAAATCAAACTCCGAATATCCGCGTTCTTCGTCGCCGCCCTGCGAGCCGCCACCATCAAATCCGCCGAACCCGTCCTGCCATCGGAATCCGCCGCCGCCCGGCGCGCGGCCCGGACCGAACACCGTTCCGAACTGGTCATATTGTGCGCGCTTCTGCTCATCTCCCAGCACCTGGTAGGCCTCGTTTATCTCCTTGAACTTATCCTCGCTCCCATCGTGCTTGTCGGGGTGGTACTGGTGCGCAAGGCGCCGATATGCCTTCTTGATATCGTCCTTGGAGGCGTTCCGGGGTATCTGGAGTATTTTATAGTAATCTTTTGACATGAGAATGAGTGTAACAAATTACGCTTCTCCGTTCAATCGGCCATTAGCCCTCCCTATGCCTAAAGCGAGATAACTTCCTTCTCTACAACCTCGTTATATTTTTTTAACACGCCAAAACCCAGGGCAATCTCCATTAAAAGAAATGCCACTGGCATGACGGCAAGGTAATACAGTACGCTTAACGCCTTGAGAGTAAGAAAATATCCGACCGCGAGTATCGTGGGAATAAACCGCCGATAAGGGCCCGCATGACTCTCTGCCCAACGGGTCACTGAACCATATAGCACGTCTACCACCAGTTCGTTTCCCGCAAGCTTCATGCCGGATTGCTTCGCATAGGCCTCCCGCTGCTTCCTGATCTCATCCCGCAATACTTCCTCCGGAACTACCCGGCCGTTTTCCTTGAACACTGCCAGAAGCGAGTTGGCGATGAAGTCGTCAATGGAAGCGTCTGCCGTAATGCCTGGAACGACACCCCCGAGCGGCCGCTCAAGCGCGACGAACACCTTCTCAAAAAGGGGCTTCGGCAAGAGTACGGTAAGAGCGGTGGTATCGGCAGGGACTGTAGAGTAGTAGATAAAACTCATCATCAGGGCCGTACCGGTAAAAAAATATCCGAGATTTCTTCCCACGACCTTCCGAATGTATATCTTCGTGCTTGCCAGCGCCTCGGTTTTTGCTTCCCAGTCCGAGAGCATCATAAGGGCCCATCCGATAAGAATGCTCCCAATGAAGTAGTTCTCAAACGGGAAGAGCGCGTGAAAAGAGGCGGCGGAGAGAAAGAGAGTTGCCGCGCGTACCCGCATATCATAGACCACGAGCGTAAAAAGAGCGAACAACACGGAATATATGAACGGAGGCAGAAGAAGATATGTCACCACTTCTGGCGGCCAAACAAACATATCGCCAATGTCCAACGGAAGAGTGCGCTTAAACGCCCAAGCGGCGGCTATGGCCGATATAACAACGAGAACGCCAAGTACAACCTCTTTGGCAAAAAGGGCTTTTTTCTTCTCCTGGAAGGGTGCTGCCTGTACCGGAGCAGTGCCGGAATGAGTATCTGCCGATTGATATGGTTCCATTCCAAATAACCGTTGTGGGTTTCAGTTGTGTATTATGACCATTATCACACACCCCGCTCTCAAATTCCAATATACCGAAAGGCAGGGCCCGTACCCTGCCCCACGAACTGTACCGATCATTTTCCTTTGTCCTCAAAGTCGGCGTCTTTCGGCGCATGCTCGTCGCCACCTCCCTTGTCCGAAGACGGGTCCTGCTTGGCGTCGCCGGAACCCTGTCCATCCCCTGCCGCACCGGCCTGCTTATATAAGAGCTCGCCAATTTTCTGGATTGCCTCACTCAATGCCTGCGCCGCGCGCTCTATCGCCGCTTTGTCGGTTCCTTCCTTTACACCCTTCAAGTCAGCTATTTTATCTTCTATGTCTTTCCGGGTCTCAACAGGAATTTTTTCTCCGGCATCACGAAGAGATTTTTCAGACATGTACACCATTTGGTCAGCGTCATTCTTGGCACCAATAAGCTCTCGCTTTACGCGATCCTCCTCCGCGTGCATTTCGGCATCTTTTTTCATCCGCTCTATCTCCTCTTTGGAAAGGCCTGATGACGCCTCAATCCTCACGGACTGCTCTTTTCCCGTCGCCTTGTCCTTTGCCTTTACCGAAAGAACGCCGTTGGCATCAATATCAAACGTCACCTCTACCTGGGGGACACCGCGGGGAGCCGGTGGAATTCCTTCAAGACGGAATGTGGCAAGTTTTTTATTATCACCGGCCATTTCGCGCTCTCCCTGGAGAACGACGATATCAACCGACGGCTGCGAATCGCTTGCGGTTGAGAACGTCTGGGTTTTTGCGGTGGGCACAGTCGTGTTCTTTTCAATAAGTCGGGTCATAACCCCTCCGGGCGTTTCAAGTCCGAGTGAAAGTGGCGTTACGTCCAGAAGAAGCATATCGCGCACCTCGCCCTCGGGTTTTCTGCCCTCGGCTTTTGCGGCAAGTATCTCGCCCTGAATACCGGCGCCGATCGCGACAACTTCATCGGGGTTGACTCCTTTATGGGGCTCTTTCCCGAACGCTTTTTTCACCGCCTCCTGAATTGCCGGCATCCGCGTCTGTCCGCCGACAAGTATTACCTCATCAATGTCGCCCAACGAAAAGCCGGCGTCTTTGACGGTCTTTTTGGTAAGTTCAATTGACCGCTCTATCATATCACGCACCAGCTCTTCCAGTTTCGCGCGAGAAAAACGCATCGCCAAATGCTTTGGCCCCGACGCGTCGGATGTGACGAACGGAATGTTAAGGTCGGTCTCAACCGTCGTTGAAAGTTCATGCTTTGCCCGCTCCCCCGCTTCTTTGAGACGCTGAAGAGCAAGCGTGTCCTTGGAAAGATCAATACCCTCTTGCTTCCGGAATTCTTCGGTGATCCACTTAATGATGCGCTGATCAAAATCATCTCCGCCAAGATGCGTATCGCCGCCCGTTGCCTTTACTTCCAGCGTGTCTTGGGCGACCTCAAGCACCGAGACATCAAACGTACCTCCGCCAAAATCATACACAACGACCTTCTCGTCCTTGTTCTTATTTAAACCATAGGCAAGAGCCGCGGCGGTCGGCTCATTGATGATGCGTTGTACTTTGAGGCCTGCGATCTCGCCTGCCGCCTGGGTCGCCTTTCTCTGCGCGTCGTCAAAATACGCCGGCACGGTAATGATGGCCTCCTCAATTTTTTCGCCAAGTTTTTCCTCGGCGTCGGTCTTAAGCTTCTGCAATATCATGGCGGATATCTCCTCCGGACGCAGCCACTTTTCACCCATCAATACTTCAATACCGCCGTTTGTCGCGCGCCGAATTTGATACGGGAGCCATTTTTTGTCTTGCTCAACCTCGGCATCATCAAATTTCCGACCGATGAGGCGTTTTACCGAAAAAAGCGTGTTCTTGGGGTTCGTTACCGACTGGCGTTTGGCAAGAAGTCCCACCAACCGGTCGCCCGCCTTTGACACCGCAACAATGGATGGCGTAGTGCGGTTCCCCTCTTTATTCTCCACGATCTTCGGCTCGCCCCCCACAACAACCGCCATCGCAGAGTTCGTTGTTCCTAAGTCAATCCCGAGAATTTTTGACATACTAGTATTTCTGCATCAAGCGCTGATAGCGTCCACCAGGGGGCCGCCACCATCACTTGACAATTATATAATTTATTGCTATAGTAGCTCCGGAACTTCTCCCCCACACCCCACAGGAGGCATCTATGATGAACGCTCTTGAGTGGCTGGTCATTACCACTGCATTTGGTGTTTCAATTCTCTTTGCTGCCGCAATAGTTTTTCTCATGGACAACGCCCCGCTTGCCCTCCTGATCATTACTGAATTAGCGTCGGCTAGCACCTTCGGAGTCGCAGCGTGGGCCTTATCAGGGATGATCATTGAATTTGGCGAGGATCGGGCCTAGGCACAATCTGCGAATGATTTGCCACGAGCCCTCAGCCAAGACGAGCGCCACTCGTCTTTTCTTTTTGCCGCGAAAGATGGGCTTCCTCACAAAAATCCTTTCACCCCGCCGTTATCAAAAAACGGTCAATATCCCCAAATGGATCCCAGCGCATCAAACTCATACATCATAGCTTTAGCGTCTCCACGCTCCTGCAGCGCGGCAGAAGAGCAGATTCGGCGAAAGCATAATACGTTACCTCTATTATTGTTTTTTTATCGAAACCCGAACGCGCGCCGGACGCAATAGTTTCCCCTGCAAAAAATATCCTTTTTGGATGACCTCTGCTACTCTCCCCTCCTCGCCATCCGACTCCACCTCGCCAACCGACTCGTGAAGCGCCGGATCAAACACGGCTCCGTCCGCACTCATGACCTCAAGCCCCCGGCGTTTTAACGCATCAAGCAGTTGTGAACGTATTAAGAGCACGCCCTTTTCAATATCGGACGACCCGGCGTGCCCAAGGGCAAGATCAAAACTATCAAGGGCCGGAAGCATGTCCTGCATGAAACCTGAGGCGATGAACCGCGCCGTATCTTCAAGGCGTTTCGCTTCATCTTTTTTGTAATTAATATGATCGGCCTTTGCGCGCTGCCAACCGTCAAGGTACTCCTTTCGGTCACGCTCACATATCAAAAGTTCCTGACGAAATTTTTGTATCTTCCCGGACAGATCAACATTCGCCGACTCCTCATCGGCAACAAATTCCATCTCTCCCTCGTTTTTTGTATCATCGTTCATAATCATTCGCACACATCACGTATATATTCAAAAAGCGACAAATTTTTACGATAGTTCATGCGCCGGGGTCCCAGGATCGCAAGTAATCGCTCATTCCCCTTCGGTGTTCGTATGGCAGATATGACCATGCCATAATTTCGCGCCTCGCGGATGGGGTTTTCCGCTCCGACGAACGCGCGCGGTGTTGCAAAATCATCCGTATTAAACATCCGCGTCATCTCTTCGTCAACAAAATCCATCAATCGGCTAAACTCCTGAAGCGCCTCAGGATTGGAGAACTCCGGATCACGCATGACCTCAGAAATACCAGCCTTGTAGAAAATATCATCTTCATGAAGTCCAACGAGCGTGAACTCCTCGGCGATCTCCGATACCGCGCGGGCAACTTGTTTTAAGAACTCATCTTCTTCGCGAACACGCGCGATGCGCGAGACCCGCCCCTGCTCGTCTGCCGGAAGCCGGTACGCAATCTCTATGCGCTCTTCTATATAGAACCGATACGCCTTATCCGTAGGAACCCTTCCCGCCGACGTATGCGGCTGCGAAAGATACCCCTGATCATCCAACGCCAAAAGCTCGTTCCGGACGGTCGCCGAACTGAGAGGCCACCGAAACTTATCCACAAGCTGATGTGAGGAAATGGGAGACGCCGAGTCAATATACTCCTCTACCAGCGCCCATAATATCAGTTTTTGCCGTTCTTTTAGTGTGTGTGTCGGCACAATCCCCAGTATAGCCATATTTAGCAGTCAGTCAAGGAGAGTGCTAATTTGATCACCAGCTCATTATTCTAACCGCATACATCAAGAGGAGCACCGCACCCGCGGCATTGATAAAAAACATAGGGCTGGATAGTGAATGTAACAACGCGTGATAGGCGCCCGTAACACGAACAAAGAAAAAGCCGCGAACAGCGCGGCGCATGTACTACCGAAGATCCCGATGCTCATCCCGTTCTGCCACATCATCGGGGCGCACAAAGGCGAGCCGGATGAGAGAAAAAATTGCCAGACACACGACGGTCAACAGCGGAAAAACAAAATTCCATACGGCGTGGATCAGATAGGCGTACCAGAACGACTGCCATGATACGATGGCGAGTCCCGCCAAAAACCCGAGAATACCCGTAAAAACAACCCGCAGCCATTTCAGACCCCACCACTCATTGGGATGAATGCCGGAAAACAGATTCCCCTTCCAGTGGAGCGATCCGAATACAACGGCGCTGATAACAATCCCGATGAATGCAAAAACATTGACGCCATCAAAGAGCAATAGCAATACTCCACGGTATAAAAGCTCCTCATAAAGCGGCCCTGAGCCATACCCTGCGGGTAATCCAACCAGCAACAAATATTTACCGGGATATTCCTCTGCGTACTGCATCACCACCGCGGGGGCGGGTTTCATCGTTCCAAACAGAAACCATCCTACAAAACGGTAATAACCCATGAAGAGCGCCAAAACGACAATAGCGCCTAAAAACTGCGGAAGAACACTCCATGAGTGCTCCCACCCGGCCATATGCCCCTACTCGTAAAATGAACGTCAGTGTAGAAGTAACAGAAGTTCACGATACATGTCAATATTGCGCAAAAAAGAAAATATGTTGACTTATTGCACAGGGAATTATATACTACAACAGATACGCACCTTACCAAATAACCGATGAAGCAGAAGATTCGGGATTTTTTTCTTGATGAATTCGCTATGGAGCGGCATGCGTATTGCCGTTGCATGTTCCAGATGGTCTTTGGCGTCATATTGACATCCCTACTAATAGTCCCGGTTAGGGTCATGCTCCACCTAACATCACCCTTCGCAACTGTGGGACTCATGTTGCTCCTCTTGCCCCCATCGGTGTTTCTCGGATACCTTGCCTACGAGCGCTGGATCGGCCCGCTTCTGCGAAAACGCGGCTGGAACGAAAAATCGTTCTGGCGGGGCATGCAACTCATGGTCATCTCCGTTCTTTTCTTTGAAACCGTTATCGCGGTAATGCTCTTTGCACTCTCCTTGGTTCTTCGCTGACACCCCCGCCTCGGGGGATTTTTTTACGAAAAACCCTCCGCCGCGAGCAACCGACCAGCGATATACTCACACCGCCTCACCACCCTTCAGATGAAGGGCATCACGTGGTATAATGACCGCATGTCCCATACGCAATTAAAAACAAAACACTTCATTTGGCACCACATTCAAAAGCCAAATGAGGGCGAGATAGAATGGGTGCGCCAGTCGCATAAAATCCATGAGCTCGTCGCGGGCGAACTGATACACCCGAGCGCGCGGGCAAAGGCGGAGCGGTTTGACCATTACATCTACATGGTGCTCCACTTCCCTATTTTCAACGTGTACGAGCGAAAAACCTACCAGCGCGAAGTTGATTTTATCATCACAAAAAAGGACCTTATCACCGTCACCTACGAAGAATTGCCACACTTTGAGGACTTCTTCAAAAAATGCCTCCTGGATAATTCGTGCGAAGAATTATTCGTCTCAAAAACCCCCGCGCACCTTTTGTTCTATATTATAAAAGAAATGTTTAATTTTTCTCTTCGCCAGCTTGACCACATACAGGCAAACATCAATAGCATTGAGGAAAAAATTTTTTCCGGCCTTGAGCGCGCCGTGGTGGAAGACCTTTCCGTCGCGCGACGCGATATCATTGATTTTCGCCGAGCTCTCAAACCCCAGCACATCACATTGGAATCCCTTCAAGCGCATGGGGTAGCCCTTTTCGGACGCGATGTTGAGCCCTATCTTTCCGGAATATTAGGAGAATACGCCAAGGCGTGGAATCTTCTGGAAAATAATAAGGAGACGCTTGATGCGCTCTACGACAATAACACGACGCTTCTTTCCATCAAGCAAAACGAGGTCATGAAGATGTTCACCATCATGGCGTTCGTCACATTTCCGCTCTCCCTCTTTGTCTCTATCCTTGGGCTTGATACCGCGCGCAATCCTATTCTAGGAAGAACGCATGACTTCTGGATCATCGTGGGCGTCATCTTTGCATTGGTAAGCGTCATGATTATCATATTTAAGCGGAAAAACTGGATATAAATGACCATGCTTCTCTACAATACTCTCACGCGGCAAAAAGAAGAACTCCGACCCATCCATCCGAAATGGGTCGGTTTGTATACGTGCGGCCCGACCGTGTACCATTACGCGCATATCGGAAACTTACGCACCTACCTATTTGAAGATGTGCTCCGCCGAACCCTGGAATACGTGGGATACACCGTAAAACATGTCATGAACATCACCGATGTGGGACACCTCACGTCGGACGCCGATACGGGAGAGGACAAGCTTGAAAAAGGGGCTAACCGCGAGGGAAAAACGGTCTGGGATGTCGCACAATTTTATACAAATGCATTTCTGAAAGACATAGAACTCCTGAATATTAAGCGTGCAGAAACGCTCGCGCCGGCCACCGAATATATCAGCCAGCAAATAGACCTCATCAAAAAACTCTTTGAGACGGGACACGCCTATGAGACGACGCAGGCAGTATATTTTGATGTTTCCACGTTCCCCGAGTACACAAAACTCTCGCGACAGAAGCTTTCAGAAAAAAAAACGGGAGTTCGCGACGAAGTCGTGGAAGACCCCGAAAAAAAACATCCGGCCGATTTTGCTCTGTGGTTCAAGCGCGTAGGAAAATTTGCCGACCACATCATGCACTGGCCCTCTCCGTGGGGAGACGGCTTCCCCGGGTGGCACATTGAATGCTCGGCGATATCTTCCGCGCTTTTGGGACAACCGTTTGATATACACACGGGCGGAGTTGATCACATCGGCGTACACCACACAAATGAGATCGCGCAGTCGGAGGCGGCATATGGAAAGCCGCTTGCGACCATATGGATGCACGGAGAATTTTTGCTTACTGATGAAGAAAAAATGGCAAAATCGGGTGAGAACTTTCTGACACTTCAGACCCTGATACACAAAGGCGTTGATCCAATAAGTTACCGCTATTTCATTCTTATGGCCCATTACCGAACAAAACTTACCTTCTCCTGGGAGGCGCTTCAGGCGGCACAAAGCGGCCTTGATAAATTGCGGGACTTTGTACGAAAATTACAGAAGGTCCCCGCCGGGATGGCGGGCGAATCAACAGAACTGAACGAGACGAGAAAGCGCTTCACCGATGCGATGTCTGACGATCTTAACACCCCGGAGGCCCTCTCCGTCGTCTGGGAACTGGTGCACACGTATCATCAGCGGCCGTCTGCGTTTTTGGCGAATAAAATATTGAACCTTCTATATGAATTTGATGACGTCCTCGGCCTCAGGTTACGAGATCTCTGCGAAGAACCAATCCCAAGAGAAATAGCGGAGCTCGCCGAAAAACGAGAAGCCCACCGCAAAGAAAAAAACTGGAATCAGGCAGACGAGATACGGAAAAAAATTGAAGATGCGGGATATGAACTTGACGATACCAATGCGGGACCGTTCATACGAAAAAAATAGGCGCATATGCGCCTATTTTTATAAAACTAAAACGCGCATTATGCGCGTTTATCTGATACTAGATCTACGGTACTTTAGCAAACCCCAATTAGGCATCCTTTTTATCTTTCGTATCAGTACCTGATGGCGCCTCCATCCATATGCGAAGCATGACTAATGCGGGTACGAGGATGGCAAGTAATGCCGAGAGGATAAGACCTCTCATCCAACTGCTCGCCATAAAAGTCAGAAAAAGGAGCCACAGATAGAATAATGGCTGACGTACCACATGCCTACCGACACGAATGTACTCCTTAACAAAACGAACGCACACACTGGCCTTACCTTCCATGCCATTCCCTTTCGTGTATACATGGAAACCGCCGATAGCATCGACGATTGCCGAAGATTTGTCAAAGGCGCTTGGTCTGCGCCGCCCGTCCGTGCACACCTTATGAGAGCACCATCAACGCTTTTGCTTGCGAGACGGCGGTGTTTGGCGGTAGAATGTCTGTACGTTATACGGACCGCAATGGCACCACGAGAAAAAAAACAATCGTCATCTCTGCGCGTCCCGCCACAGGACACGGAAGTTGAAATGTCGGTGCTGGGAGCGCTTATGCTTGACAAGGACGCCATCTATCGCGTCGCCGATTTTTTGCGTTCCGGAGATTTTTATAAACCGGAACACGTAGCGATCTATGACGCGATGGTGGATCTGTACGGCAAAAAGACCCCCATAGACATCTTAAGCGTCTCCGCTCGTCTCAAAGAAAAAAAAGGGTTGGAACCAATCGGAGGAACGCGCTACCTTACGTCTCTCGTCAATTCGGTGCCGACCGCCGGACACGTCGCCTACTACGCAGCCATTGTAAACAAAAAACGCGTTCTTCGCGATCTCATCGCCGCCTCGCATCACATTGCGGAACTCGGCTATAAAGAGGATAGCGATGTTGAGGACCTCCTGGACCAGGCGGAGCAAAGAATATTCAGCATATCCCAGACATCCCTCCAACAAGGGTTCATCTCTATAAAAGACGCGCTCGGGCAGGCCTGGGACCGGCTTGAACAACTGCACAAGGGAGGCGGTGCCCTTCGCGGAGTGCCGACGGGTTTTCCCGATCTTGACGACCTTCTGCAGGGTCTGCAAAAATCCGATCTCATCATCCTTGCGGCGCGGCCCAGTTTGGGAAAAACATCGCTTGCTCTCAACATCGCAAAGAACGTCGCCCTTGACGGAAAAAAACCGGTAGCCATTTTCAGCTTGGAAATGTCCCAGGACCAGCTCATTGACCGGCTCATCTCGTCAGAGTCAAACGTTGACTCGTGGAGAATACGGAGCGGGAACCTGAAAGATGAGGATTTCACCGAGATACGCTCTGCCCTTCAAACCCTCTCCGATTCGCCGTTATTTATCCATGATGTGTCCTCCCCCACCGTCATGCAGCTCCGCACGCTTGCCCGCCGCCTTCATCGCGAACACGACATCGGACTTATTATCATTGACTATCTCCAGCTCATCCGCGGAAACACATCGGTTGAATCGCGGGTGCAAGAGGTCTCGGAAATTTCCCGCGGGCTCAAGGCGCTTGCAAAGGAGCTCAACGTCCCCGTGTTAGCCCTCTCCCAGCTTTCGCGCGCCGTTGAGATGCGGACCGACGCGAAACCAAAACTCTCCGATCTTCGGGAATCGGGCTCCATTGAGCAGGATGCTGACGTGGTCATGTTCATCTACCGCGAGGATAAGGCAAAACAAAACGCTGAAAAAAAGAACATAGCAGAGATCCTTGTTGAAAAACACCGCAACGGCCCAACGGGAAAGATCAACCTCTTCTTTGACCAAGGCACGATGACATTCCGATCCGTTGCTAAAAATCTTGACACATTTGAGGCCTTTTGACCGAACGCTACCCGATGCCGGCGCGCGTTATAACGCCGGCGTCACCAAACGACCATGATCCCACAACCCCTTCAACATCTCATAGACCAATTTACGAAGTTTCCCGGCATCGGCCCGAGACAGGCCGCGCGTTTTTGTTATTATCTTCTGCACGAAGACGCCGAGGTAGCAAAAGACCTCTCGTCCACCCTTGCCACGCTCCATGATACGGTCGCCTCCTGCCGAGAGTGCTATAAAAGCGTTGAGCACAAACATGAGGATGCGCCGCCACTCTGCGAATTCTGCAAAAATGATGCGCGCGACGAGACAAAGATCCTCATCGTGGAAAAAGAACAGGACCTGCATACTATTGAGCGGACAAAAAAATTCGCCGGGCGCTACCACGTTCTCGGCGGGACCATCAGCCCCCTTGATTCGTCCAGTCCGCAAAAACTCCATCTTCGGGACCTTTTTGAACGCGCAAAACGGATACAGGCCGCACGCCGTGAGACCCGCGTGGAGGTCATTCTTGCCACAAACCCGACGACCGAGGGCGATACGACGGCGCTCTATATTGAGCGAATACTAAAGCCGTTGGGCGTTGTGGTCTCGCGCCTTGGACGCGGACTCGGCACGGGGTCTGAACTTGAATACGCGGACATGACAACTCTGGAAAACGCATTGACAAACAGGCGATAATATATTACAGGAAATACAGCTCCCTTCTCCGGCGCCCGCCATGAATCACACACAGTCACTCTACGGACTTCTCACGATCCTCGGGCTTCTCGCCTCAACCGTCCTTCTTTTTCTTGGGATAGCGTCAGTGAACTACTACCGGTCCATTTTAGGTCTTAGTGGCGTCGTTCTTGCCCTATCATTTTTCGCCCTCTATCACTGCTGTAAGAGTGGCAGTGCCGATTGGCCCACAGACGATGGTGATATAAAAAAGTAAAAAGCGCTTTCGCGCTTTTTCATATATACACGATCCCGCCGAAAGCGGGATCGTTTTACATGTTATTTCTTGATATCGGTGATCTGAACTTCGGTGAATGGCTGGCGATGCCCCTTCATTTTGCGATACCGCGTTTTTGCGTGATACCTGAATATGATCTTTTTTTTGTCGCGTCCCTGCCCAAGGGCTTTTCCCGTGACCACAGCGCCCTTCACGAGCGGCGCGCCTACCGCGACACCCTTTTCGTCGGCAACGAGTAGAACGTCAAAACTGATGGCAGCATTTTCGCCTACATCAAGCTTTTCTACCTTGAGCCGCTGGCCGGGCCGAACCACATATTGTTTTCCTCCCGTCTTAATGACTGCAAATAAAGCCATGGATATAGTGCATTAGAATACCAACTCATGGTATCCGAATGGGGTTCGTCCGTCAAGGGACACCATGACCCATAGAGCTACACCCGCATACTGCATGATATGAAAAAGCCGCCTACTGGCGGCCAAAATAAAACTCCGAAAGCTCCTTTTTGTCCGTATCACTAAGAGAACCGTGCGAAAATTTCCAAGCATCAGAATAGTAACCACGCAACAGAAATGAAGCGCTCCGCACGATCCCCCACATGAAATACTTCCTGAAAAAATTTCTGACGAACGAGAATGCGTCGTCATCAATGCCGGCCGTTAATGGAACAAAACAGCTTATGGCCCAAAATACAAGCGCAAAAACCGCAAGCAATCCAAGACCATGCGATATCGCAAAAAACGTAAGGAGTGCTGCTGGCGAAAACCAAAGAGCGATAGCCGTGGGAAGGATAGTAAGGCCCTTAACGAGCATCTTTAGGTGTGATGTTGCCGCCTCACGTGAAAGAGCTTTCACCTCCTCAACGGTAAGCGCCCGGCGAAGACCAAAGTACCTCTGAGCCCATGCATTCATTGAGGAATATCGTAATATCGCCCTCTCTAATACAAGGCGCCGTCTTTCCTCCCTCTGTCCTTCTGCCACCTCGGCAAGAATGGCGTCACGCGGATTTGCAATGACAAGTGACTTTGGAGAACTATCTGCCCCACGCTCTTCGTTTCCCATGCGCCCATACATGACAATGAACCTGATGTCTAAATAGCACAAACGCTAACACCCGTCAAGAAGCTTCGCAACCGCAATAATGGCAGCCGTTTCCGCCCGTAGGATCCTTTTCCCAAGCGATGTAATGGGAATGCCGCATTCACGCGCGCGCAAAAGCTCTTGTGGTGTAAATCCTCCTTCCGGACCGATGAGTATATTCACCGCCCCCAAAGACACTTTTTCCGGCACAAGCGCCGTTCCCGTCGGATCAAACAAAAATGTATGGGCACCCGAAGAAATATGCTCCAGGACATCGGTGAACGCCACCACATCAGCAATAACAGGCACCATCCCCTGCCCGCTTTGCTCCGTTGCCTCAATCACAATGCGCCGAGCCCGCTCGCGGTTAATGCCTGTTTTAACGGAGCGCTCCGAGCGCACCGGGTGGAAAAATTTTACTCCTAACTCCGTCCCCTTCTCAAGCATCCATTCAATAGTGTCTTTTTTCGTGAGCGCGTGAAAAAGATGTACTTCACGCGACGGGTCGCGCTCCGACCGTAGGCACGCCTTCACGCGTCCGGAGACGAACCTGCGTGAAATCTTTACTATCGCGGTAACGTGATCAATGCCCGCTCCGTTAAAAAAAATAACCTCCTCGCCTTCATGGATTTTCAGCACGCGGGAGAGCTGATGCGCCACCGCTTCGCTATTCAGAATGAATACGCCCTCCTTCGGGATCGCGCCTTCAATATAAAATCTATGGGTCATATATGACGGAATATATCACGCGAACAGCGCCCGGGCAATGCGCAAAAAACAAAGAATGTCCTCTATTCGCGAATGGTATTGTCACAGCGAATTTTCTGTGGTACACTCAAAAAAGTTCTCCCACCCATACCGTGGAATGCCAAACTTCAGCAGGGTTGCCACTGCGATCGTTGGAGCCGCCATTGTGCTCCTCTTCTCACTTACGCCCGTGTACGCCCACGATTATCATCGCCCGCGTCACCACCGAAACTTCCCGGCGCACCGTGAGTATCGCCACCCTGGTTTCAATATATATATTGCTCCGCCTCCCGTCCCCTTATTCCACTACTTTCGGCCACCGCCCTGTACCGAACGCTTGTATTTTGAACAAGGCCAGTGGTTGTGGGACGGGTACCAGTATGTATGGCAGCCCGGACATTGGACCCGGTACTGCAACTAATGCTCCCTTATGGGAGCGTTTCTCTAATAGGATGATACCGGCGATAGATGCTATAGCATTGCCAGGCGACAAGAAGACAAAACACGGTGTTGATGGCATGGGCAAAAAGAGAAAGATTCACCAGGGAGAAAACGTTTGTATCCATGCGCCAAGTATACCATTAACCAAAAAAATGCGCACGAACGCGGCCCGTACCGCCGGAGCGCATTGTGTGCATGCTTATCCTGCGCGCGTGTCATATACGTAAAAAAACGATATACTGAAAATGTCCTCTCATCCACCTTTATAAACAGGTGTCGCCTCGTGTCATACACATGCAACCCGCAAAACATTGGAACATGAAAAATATTATCAACACATACTCCTTCTCACTGCGAACGCTGTTGTTATGCGTACTTCTTATAACACTCGTAGCCACGTACCCCACTCTCACCAAAATCACCTTTTTTGCCATGTCACTTGACCTTGAAGTGAGCAGTGCCGTTGCAGGAGCTCCGGTGTTCTATGGATTCGGCGCCGGGGCAACGGGCGGCACCGGAAAACCCTATTATCATGTGACAAACCGTAATGACTCGGGCCCCGGAAGCTTGCGGGATGCCATTGCTGCCGGTGACCGGTATGTGGTGTTTGACGTAGGCGGTAAAATAAACCTGACGACCGATATTGAAATTCGCAAAGCAAACATCACCGTTGACGGCACGACCGCGCCAAGCCCTGGCATTACGCTTAAAAACCGAGGGCTCATCATCCGGGGTTCCACCGGAGCGCAGAATATCATTATTCAAAACATCCGCGTCAGAAACGCGGCCCAAGACGGCATCTGGATAACGGACGCGGCAAAAAATATCATTATTGATCATATATCAGTATCAAACTCTGGAGATGGCAACCTTGATATCACGCGGACCGGCACAAAAAACATTACCGTTCAATGGAGCATTCTTGGAACACCCGCGGACGAAGAAAAAAACATGCTCGTTGCATTTGGCGCAAGCAGGATTTCGCTCCACCACAACATTTTCATTGAATCACAACAGAGAAGCCCCCAGGTAACATATGACGACAGTGCGGCAAAAACATCAGACACAAAAACAACGCTTGATATGGTAAACAACCTCATCTGGAACTGGCGCGGCGGGTACGGAACGCGGATCCGCTACGGCGCCCGCGCAAATATCGTCAATAACTATTATGCCGCCGCAGGCGGAGATAAAGACGACGCGCTCATCATCTGCAAAGGCCCCATATCGCACCTATGCGAATTAATGCCAAATGGCGCGCGCGCATACGTTGCGGGAAATGTCAGCCATGATGGAATATCTCTCAACGGTTTGGGAACGGAAAGCGCTCCTTTCACCGCATCAGGCATACCGATTGCCGACGCAAAAAAGGCTGCCTGCAAAAGTATGAAAAAAGCTGGGGCGCGACCTCTTGATGCGGCAGACACGTTGTTTCTAAGCCACATCACACTTCGGTGTAGCTAATAGCTGCCACCCCCCCCCTGAAGAAACACACACTGATGCGGTGTTGCTTGCAGAGTGTGATAATTTGTGACATCGTACCATAAGCACCCATACAACTCCACATGTCACAATGAAATGGCCCGCCTCCGTCATGCTCATACGGCATGACACATCCGCCTATAATATTCTAAAGGATAAGAAAAATGAGGACGCTCTCTATCAGGAGTTTCTTCGCGCATGGAGAGAAGATCCGGCATCACACACCACGCAGGCACTTGCCGCCAAAGTCCGTGAAAAATTCTCTCTCAAACAAGGAGACGCAAAGACCCCTCTTGCCGATAAAGAGGGTCGGCAAGCGTATGAAACAGGGCTTGCTCTCGCAAAAATCGGTGCGATGCCTGACGTGATCTTTGTCTCGCCATACAAGCGGGCAAAGGACACGCTGGCACACATTAGGCGCGGCTGGGCGGCGCTCGCCTCGGTAAAAACATTTGAAGAAGAACGGGTTCGCGAACAGGAGCACGGACTGGCGCTTCGGTATAATGATTGGCGCGTATTTCAGGCGCTCAACCCGGAACAACGCGAACTGCGCGAACTTGAGGGCCCCTACTGGTACCGCTATCCGCAGGGAGAGAACGTTCCGGACGTGCGGGCACGGAATCGCTCATTTCTTACCACGCTTACCCGCGATTGGACAGAACGCCGCGTCCTCATCATTACCCACCATCTGAACATCCTTGCCATGCGGGCAAATCTTGAGCGCCTAAGCGCGACGAGATTCATCCATCTGGACGAAAGTGAAAAACCCATCAACTGCGGTGTCACGCTCTACCGCGGATATCCAAAGCGCGGAGCAGATGGGCGCCTCGTTCTTGAGTTCTACAACAAAAAATACTATCGCTAGCGTACAAGCATCCATATATGCGAACCCTGCCCTTACAAGGCGGGGTTTATATTTCCTATCCACTGCCGTCACTAGCACTTTGGACTGCACATGATTATCATGGACTGACAAGAATCTTCCAAGCGCCTCCCCTGAAGGCCCTCATACCCCAACCCCTACTGAAGTCCGTAAATAAGAGATAGGGTGGAGCGCCCAACAGGTCTTTTCTGCTGTAATTTCACAATTTTGAAAACAATTTTTTTACGGCCAATTCCTCTTTAGATTCGGTGCTAGATTCACTGGCTTGTTCAATTTTAGGAATTCGTTCGCTCATAATACAATATAAAACTCAGAAGTAACTCGGACTCACAGTCGCCTCAATAGAGGCGGTCCTCGATAAAAAATGTTGTCATCGGTGTCTGTTTGAAAATATCCGAACGGAACTGGCTGGGCTCGGCGGGCTGAATTCCCCCCAAACCCCCCTTCCGCCCGCCTCGCCTTGCCTGCCCGACCGGTAGGCGGGAACCGGAGCGGAAAGGCAAACTGCCAAAGAACCTGTCAAAAATGTCGGCTCGAACTTTATGAAGGCCAAAAGCGGGCTTTTCTTTTCGAGATTGAAAGAAATCATAATTTTTGATAGTATGATACTGAAAGTATATAAAATCACTTTAATACTATCAAGATACTGCAAGTATGGCAGCTGAAAACAACATAGGCGAAAATATCAAGAAACGCCGGACAAAATTGGGGCTTTCGCAGGAGGATTTTGCCCAAAAGTCAGGCGTGAAATATACGACACTTACCAAGATTGAAAGCGGGGTTATCAAAACGCCGTCTGTGCTTATGGTGGAAAAAATTGCGAAAATTTTAGGAGTTTCAATAGAAGAACTAATAAAATAAATCTATGGCAAAATGGCATTTCTGGGGCGAAAAAGAATTTTCTGATGTTTATGAAAATATTTACATCAGGAGTTATGTTGAAGATTGGTTCAGTGTTGTTTTTGAGGTTGTAAAAGAAATCAATTCCTTGGGCACAAAGAAAAAACAAATTCTTGATATTGGGTGTGGCGAGGGTCATACTACAAAACAAATTCTTGATAGAATTGATGGAGAATATATTTGCGACTTACTTGACCCCAACGAAAACGCTCTTAGTTCCGCCGAAGCTTTTTTAACTCCAGAAAATGTTGTCGGCGAAATTTTCCCAAGAACACTTGCAACTTTCAAACCGAGTAAAAAATATGATGTGGTTTTCACCTCACATACAAATTACTACTGGGCATTAAACGAAAAAGATTACGACACTCAACTAAAGAAGTTATCGACATTTTTTAACGAGAAGGGGAAATTGATGATTCTGACTTTGCCGGAAGAGAGCGACCATTATAGAATTGCGGTAAGAAAGATTTATCCCGAATTTAACTATGCTCAATACATCATCAAGTTTTATGAAAATCTGGGATTGAAAGTTGATGTTAAAAAACTAAAAATGAGAATGTATGTCGGGGATATTCTAAGCACAAAAAGTCTTTTTGATCTCAAAGTTTTCTACCGATTTATTCATAATACCGATTCTTTTCCAAGCGACGAGGAAAGTAGAAAATTTCTAAAATTGATACATGAGTATCAAGTGGACAGTTATCTTGATTTCAAGGATTATTTGATTGTGGTTTCAAATCCGTAATTTGCCGGCAAAGAAAAACTTGAAATCGTCCTTTCCGCTCCGGTTCCCGCCTACACTTCGTTTCGGTCGGGCAGGCAAGGCGAGGCGG
>Ga0209541_10006525_pt1 | contig 19848 bp, 25 predicted proteins | sample RifCSPlowO2_01_FD_184027 | JGI IMG/M metagenome (GOLD analysis project Ga0209541, IMG submission 184027) | Groundwater microbial communities from Rifle, Colorado - Rifle CSP2_plank lowO2_0.1 (SPAdes) (version 2) | ecosystem: Environmental > Aquatic > Deep subsurface > Groundwater | place... | reverse complement strand
TTATAATTTTTCTTGCTTGTTCTAATATGGATCTCTCGTTTATCTTTTGTATTCTACTTAAAACTTTCGCAAAGCATTAGTACAAGAGTTACTTTTATAAATAAAAGCCCGCCAATAAGCCATAGATGCCGTTATCACAGGATATTGCCACTTAAAAGTTATTTTTGAAATTGGGAAGGCTTATATACTATTGTAACTAATATATTCCATATGTCACAAATAAATTACAATATAATAATGAACTTGATGAACAAACCAAACCACATTAGGGGATTGGCAAAAGACTTGAAAACAAATCAAACAACCATAGCAAGGAAAATGAGAGAATTAAGCGAGGCCAATACAGTAGATTTCAAAATAGATGGAAAAAATAAAACGTATTTTTTAAAAAAAACTATAGAAACAAAAGAGCATTTAATAATAGCAGAACATTATGAATTATTAAAAACAATAAAAAAGTATCCAATATTGCGGAATATAATAGAACAAATTAAAAAAGAAAAATCAATAAATATGGCAATACTATTTGGATCATATACTAAAGGATTAGCAAATAAAAACAGCGATATAGATTTATACCTAGACACAAAAGACAAAAAAATAAAAGAAAAAATAGAAAATATAAACTCAAAATTAAATATAAAAACTGGAAAATATAATAAGAATAGTATATTAATAAAAGAAATACAAAAAAATCACGTCATAATTAAAGGAGCAGAGATATATTATGAGAAAAATGGGTTTTTTGAATAAGCTATATAAAGAAAAGAAAATACAACTTGTAGAACCAAGCGAAAATATAAAGGAAGCATATATAGAAAGATCTATGGAGTCAATAACGTCAGCAAAGACATTATTTAGGATTAATCATTTAAAAGATGCAGTAGCATTAACTTACTATTCTATGTACTATTCATTGTTGGCATTGTTATTCAGAACAGGGATAAAATGCGAGAATCATACGGGAGCAATAATGCTGTTAAAAGAAGTATTTAATATAGATAATGTGAAAATAGCAAAAGCAAAAAAAGAAAGGATAGACAAACAATATTATGTAGATTTTTCAGTAACAAAAGAGGAAGTAAATAAGATGGTACAAACAGCTGAAGAATTCAATGCAGAAATCTTAGATTTTATAGAAAAATTAGATAATGATAAAATTGAGATATATCAAAAAACGACTAAATCAAAATTGATCTGATAAAATATCTGTTACCACAGAATACTACCACTTAAAAGTTATTTTTGAAATTGGGAAAGCTTATAAACTTTTCATGTTCATAAAATTTTGGAGAAGAGAAAAAATTAAAATATTAAATCTTCTTTGTGAGATTGCGGATGGAGAGAATTAAACAAAAGGCTTTGATACCAAGCTTAAGAGAGAAGAAAAGATATGTTGTTTATGAGGCAATAAGCAATGGAAACTACAGCTTTAAGGAGCTGAAAAGTTCAATATTAGAGGGTTTTAGGGACATGTTTGGATTAGACGGCTTATCAAGAGCAGGACTTGAGTTTATTGATTTTAAAGAGGGGAAGGGGATTATAAGGGTTTCTTCAAAGGGTCTTGACAATCTAAAAGCTGTTTTTTGTATTGTTAGAAAAATTAATAAGCATGATGCTGTTCTAAGAAGCTTGGGTGTTTCAGGAATGCTTAAAAAAGTTAAATCTTATGGAGATGTGTTATGGTAATGCCACAGGGTGCAACAGCAAACCACCAGCTTATGGGCTATGACAGAAGCAGTACTATGTTCAGCCCAGATGGAAGACTGCTGCAGGTTGAGTATGCAAAAAAGGCCGTAAAACAGGGAACTCCTTCTTTGGGAATGGTATGCAAGGATGGTGTTTTTCTTTTAGCTGACAGAAGAATTCTTGAGAAGCTGATGGTTGGAAGCAGCATTGAAAAGGTTTTTCAGGTTGATGATCATATTGCAGCAAGCGCAACAGGATTTTTGATGGACGGCAGAGTTTTAATTGAGAGGGCGCAGTTAATGGCGCAGCAGAACAGAGTAACATATGACAGTCCAGTTGATGTTTTAGGCTTAGTGAAAGATATTGCAAATTTTAAGCAGTTTTTTACACAATACGGGGGAGCAAGGCCTTTTGGCGTCAACATATTGTTTGCAGGTGTAGATGACTATGGGCCGCAGCTTTATCTTACAGATGTTACAGGAATTTATTTTCAATTCAAGGCGACAGTAATAGGCGAGAATGATATACAGATAAAAGAAATTCTTGACAAGGAGTACAGCGACAGCATGAATATTGATGAAGGTTTAAAACTTGCTTTCAGCGCTTTTAAGAGAGTTTTTGGAAAGGATTTTGATGTTGAGAGGCTTGACGGTGCTTATATAAATATCAATGACAGAAAGTTCAAAAGGATTGAGAGGGAGCACCTGAAAAAAATCGGGAAAAAAGTTTAATTTTTTGTAATTATGGCAGACTTAAACAAGGCAGCTGTGGCAAAATTAAGAAAAGACGGCAGGAGCTATGAGATTTTTGTCAACAGCGAGAGTGCATGGAGACTTAGAAATGGAGAGAATGTTTCTGTTTATGATGCTGTTGTGACTGATGAAATTTTTTATGATGCAAAGAAGGGAGAAAGAGCATCTGAGAGAGAACTGAAAAATTTATTTGGAACTGATGACAAGGCTGAGATATGTAAAATAATAATCAGAGACGGCCATGTTCCGATGACTGCTGACATGATAAGAGGGGAGCTTGAAAACAAGAGAAAGCAGATAGTAAATATAATACACAGAAATGCTGTTAACCCTAAAACAGGAAAACCGCATCCGCCTGCAAGGATTGAATCTGCAATTTCTGAGTCAGGCTTTAAGGTTGATGCAAACAAAAGTGCTGAGGAACAGATAAATGCTGCTGTTGAATCCATAAGGTCAATATTACCTATTAAGTTTGAGGTGCGGGAACTTGGAGTAAAGATTCTTGCCCAGTATTCTGGGAGGGTATTTCCTGTGTTGAAGAAGTACGGGAAACTTTTAAAGGAGGAATGGCTGAATGACGGAAGCCTTTTTGTGAATCTTGAGATGCCTGCTGGACTTCAGGAGGAGCTTGAGGTAGATTTAAATAAGATTGCAAAAGGTACAATTGAAATAAATGTGGTGAGGGTTAGATAAATGGGACAGATGATAATTAGTGAAAAATCAATTGCTGTACCTGGAGAGGTACTTGCAGAGGGAATGGATTATCTTCCAGGAGAACATACTTTCAGGGATGGCGAGAGAATAATTGCTATGAAGGTTGGTGTTGTTGGCTTATTCGGCAGACAGGTGAAATTAACTCCATTGTCAGGACCTTATATACCAAAGAGCGGGGATATTGTTATTGGCGAGATTGTGGGCGTTGGTATTGGAGGATGGCGCGTAAATATAGGGTGGCATTTTGAGGCAAATCTTTCTGTGAAGGATGCAACATCTGATTTTGTGCCAAGGGGTGAAAATCTGAGCAGATATTTTGATTATGGGGATTATGTTGTGTGTCAGATAGTAAACGTTGGAGGAGCAAAGGTTGTTGATCTCGGGATGAAGGGGCCTGGGTTAAGGAAACTTGGTGTTGGAAGAATTTTTAGGGTGCCTTCATCAAAAGTGCCGAGAATTATTGGTAAGCAGGGAAGTATGATAAGCATGATAAAAGAGAGCACAGGATGCAGGATTTCTGTCGGACAAAACGGCATTGTGTGGCTTGGCAGCGATGATCCTGCAAAAGAAATTGTTGCCTATAAAGCAATAAGCAAGATAATTGATGAGAGCCATACTTCAGGATTGACTGAAAAAATAAAAGGGTTTTTGGAGAGCAGCAAAAATGGTTTATGATAAACGAGTAGACGGAAGAAAATTTGATGAATGCAGACCTATGGAGGCAAAAGTCGGGGTTGTAGAAAAAGCAGGCGGAAGTGCAATGTTTAAAATTGGAAAAACAGTTGCAGTTGCTGCTGTTTACGGCCCAAGGGAACTTTATCCTGCAGCATTTCAAAATCTTAAGAGAGGAGTTTTAAGATGCAATTATAATATGATGGCTTTTTCAGGAAGCGGGAATAGAGTAAGACCAGGTCCAAGCAGAAGAAGCAAGGAGATTTCCCTTGTGACTGAAAAGGCGTTGTTTCCTGTGCTTGACTTAAGTGCATATCCTGGTTCTGTTGTTGATGTTTTCATTGAGCTCATACAGACTGATGCAGGCACAAGGTGCGCTGGCATTACTGCTGCTGCGATGGCTCTTGCTGATGCTGGAATTCCAATGAGAGATTTAGTAAGCTCTGTTGCTGTAGGAAGGGTGGGGGGAAAGATTGTCCTGGACTTAAATAAAGAGGAGGAGGATTATGAGGGAGAATCAACTGACATTGCAACTGCTTTTTCATCAAGAACAGGAGAGGTTACTCTTCTGCAGATGGACGGCGAGGTAAAGAGAGAGGAACTTAAAAAAGCGCTTGAGCTTGCAAGAGCTGGATGCGAAAAAATAAGAGAGCTGCAGATAAATGCGCTAAGGGGGAGGTACAAGGGGTAAAATGGGAGACATAATAAAACAGCATCTGCTAAATACACTTTCCAATGGACTTAGGTTAGATGAGAGAAAATTTGAAGATTTCAGGGAGATTTTTGTGGAGTATGGAATTTCATCCAAGAGTGCAGAAGGTTCTGCTAGAGTTAAAATAGGCAGGACAGAAGTTGTTGCAGGCGTAAAACTTGATGTTGCTGAACCTTATCCTGACAATCCTGACGAGGGCACGATTATTGTTAATATGGAGCTGCTGCCTTTGAGCAGTCCTGCATTTGAATCAGGCCCGCCAAGTATTGCATCAATAGAGATGTCAAGAGTTGTTGACAGGGTTATAAGGGAATCAAAATCACTTGATTTCAAAAAGCTTTGCATAAAAAAGGGAGAGTTTATGTGGACTGTGCTTATTGATATTTATCCAATTAACAATGACGGCAATCTTTTTGATGCTGCTTCCCTTGCTGCTATTGCTGCACTTAAAGATGCAAGGTTTCCAAAGCTTGACAAGGATAATAAGGTTGATTACAATGAGAAAACAAGCAAGAAACTTCCTCTCGAGAGCGAGGCTCTTGCGTGCACTGTCTTAAAAATCGGAAATTATTTTATTGTTGATCCGAGTGTTGATGAGGAATCTGCAGCTGATGCAAGACTTACAGTCGGTGTGCTTGAGAATGGAACTTTATGCTCACTGCAGAAGGGAGAGGATGTTGCATTAAGCATTGATGATATTGATAAGATGGTTGATATTGCTATCAAAAAAACAAAGGATTTAAGGAGAGCATTAAAATGAAATTTACAAAGTATGAAAAAGCGAGGCTTATAGGCGCCAGGGCACTGCAGCTTTCAATGGGAGCCCCTTTTGTTCTTGAGCTTAGTGAGAATGAACTTGAGAGGATGAATTATAACCCAATTGAAATTGCAAAACTGGAGTTTGAGAGGGGAGTACTGCCTATAGAGATTTTGAGACCAATGCCAAAGAAGAGATAATCTTTTGCAAAATGATAATCAAAAATGTAGAACTCAACAGGAGGCTGTTTTTTTCTGATAGAGTTTTAATTAATACAGACAAAAAAAGGATATCTTTTGAAGCTGAGTGGAGCGAGAATTTAGTGAATGAAATTAGCAGGAAGATCAGCAATTTCAGGATTGAAAGCGGAAATGATTTTGTTATGTTAAGGAGAATACTAGGGAACATTGATGAGAAAAAATATTTTGTAATTGAGAATGCAATTTTCAAGAGCATAGAGAATCAGTGGAGATTTTTCAATCCCTCAGCCTTTCAGGTTCCGAGACCATTGAGTGTTGTCTATAAAAAAAACAAGGGGATAAGTGAATACATTGTTTTCAGCCTTAATGCAAAGAATTTTCTTGTTGCTCTTGATGCCAACAGGCATGTTGCTGACAAGCTGAGAAAGAAACTTGAGAATGCTGAAAATCCTGATGAAAAAGATGTGCTTATCACTCTTAAAGAGGCTGCTGATGAAGAACATGGACTTATTGATTTTGAGCTCAGGTTCGGAGTTACTTTTAATAATTACAGAAACGGAAAATATGTTTACAACGGAAAGTCATTAAGCTCCGAGGAACAGTTTGATTTTGTGTGCAGTCTTATTGAAAAATATAATCTGGTGTATATTGAGAATCCGTTTTTTGAGGGAGACATTAAATTATATAAAAAATTAACCGACAGGTTCAGGAAGAAGGGGATAATATGCATGAATTCAAAGATCAATGATTATACAAAAGGGTTAAACAAGAGGGCATTTAACGGCGCTGTACTAAAATTTGAAAACCTTGCGAACATGAAGAACGATGCTGAAAATTTTACTGATGGGAAAATAAATATTATTGTTGAGGGAGCGGATGATGCAATGGATGCTGCTGTCGGCCTTGGAATACCTCTTGTAAAAATCACTGATGACAAAACAGGAAATGCTGCTGCAGACAGACTCAATAGAATTTCTGAAGAGATTTTAAAATTCAGACAGAAAAAATAAATGCTGAAAGAGTGCATGAATTCTTTGTCATTTTTTAATCTGACGCAAAATAGAAAGTTATATAAAGGAGTTTAACACAGAAAAATAAAGAGGTGGTTTTAATTGACAGGTGAATTGGTAGCAACAGGAAATTTATTTTTACAACCATTAGCACAATTGTGGCAGCAGTTTGTTGCTATATTTCCGAGTTTGGTTGTGGCAATTCTTATATTAATTATCGGTTATTTTATTGGATGGGCAGTAGGATATGCCTTAAGGTGGGTTCTTGACAGGGTTGGTCTTGACAGAGTTGTAAGCCAGGCAATGCTGACAAAGCAGGCAGGACATACACACCTGACTAAACTTCTTGGTGAGCTTGTTAAATGGTTTATATTCATAATATTCTTACAGGTTGCTGTTTCAGTGCTTAATTTAAGTACGTTATCTGCTCTGCTTGATACATTTGTAAGATGGCTGCCTAATTTATTATTTGCAATAATAATCTTCTTTGCAGGTGTTGCCTTAGCACATTATGTTGATGCAAAGATAAGAGAGCATACAAAGATGAGGGGAATGGTTGTTGCTTCAGGCATACTTAAAGTAGTTATCTTATTTTTGGTGCTTGTTATTGGACTTAGCCAGATAGGGATTGATGTTTCAGTTTTAGAGAATTCATTTTTGATAATTCTTGGAGCACTTGGTCTTGGATTTGCACTTGCATTAGGAATAGGACTCGGCCTTGGAATGCGAAAGCCAGCTGAAGAGGCTGTCAGCAAGTGGAAGAAACATTTCTAATTTTTTAACTTTTTTTAATAATTTCTTTTTTCTTCTGGTAAAATTTATATAGCTAGATTCTTTGCATATATCAAGAAAAAAATGTCCAACGCAATAAAACTATTTGAAAACCAGAAAATAAGGACTGAATGGGATTCTGATAAAGAAAAATGGTTTTTTTCTATTGTTGATGTTATTGCTGTATTAACTGACAATGATTTTCAGGGTGCAAGGAATTATTGGAAAGTTGTGAAATTGAGGCTCAAAGATGAAGGAAATGAAACGGTTACAAATTGTAACCAGTTGAAAATGCTTGCTTCTGATGGTAAAATGAGACTGACAGATGTTGCTGAACTAAACTAGTACATAGTGGTGCAATATGTCATGAACCTACACACTAGGTCTGTTTCAGAAAGCCTTAAAAAGACATCCAAACTCCAAATGCTAAAGCCAAAGTTGCTGAGGCAAAAAAAATGCATAAAATTCTCAGATACTTTTGGAATTAGGAATTAAAATGGCTGAAGCAGAACATTATCTTGTACCAACTGATGAATATCTAAAAGTTGGAATCCATATAGGCACTAAATTCAAGACAAGTGCAATGCAGTCATTTATTTATAAAATAAGGCCTGACGGCCTAAATGTGCTTAATGTGCAGAGAATAAATGAGAGGCTTGAAGCTGCTGCAGGAATGCTGTCCCAGTATGATCCAGGGGATATTATTGTTGTGTGCAGAAGGGAAAACGGGTGGTCTGCTGTGCAGGAATTTTCAAGATTTACAGGAATAAAGTCTTTTACAAAAAGATACCCTCCAGGGATACTTACCAATACAGGTCTGAAGAATTTTATGGAGACAAAACTTATTTTTGTAGCTGATCCTTTTCCTGACAAAAATGCTGTTGATGATGCAGCGAAAATAGGTATTCCAGTCATTGCATTATGCGACACAAACAATGAGATTGATAATGTTGATCTTGTGGTACCCTGCAATAACAAGGGGAAAAAGAGCGTAGGACTTGTTTTTTGGATACTTGCAAGAGAATATCTAAAATTAAAAGGGATAATCAAGGATTACAAAGAATTTAAGGCAAGTCTGGAGGATTTTGCGCCTGAATAAAACGAAAACTATTTAAATTTCTCTTAACTTTCATATTATGCGCTCAAAATGGTTTTAAATGATAAAATGACTGTCATGCAGGTGAGGCCAAATTATTCTATTGTTTATCAGTTTAAACCCCAGATTAAGCTTGAGAGAAGACATGTGCGAACACAAAAGCATTTTACTAACTTTATAAAAGATATTTCTACAAACTGGAAAGACGGGGATTATTTTTTCAAGACAGGAAACGGCACATTTGCTTATTTTACATTAAATGGCAACAGAGTGAGGCTTTCAAGGAAATCAAAACTTGGCAGAGAATACATTTGCTGGCAGTATTTCTGCACACCAAAGATAAACGGAAAAAGTTCCAATGGTTTATCAAGATTAAATGGATTTAAAAGAAGGGGATAATCTCTTTGATATTTTGATTCTTAAGAGCTGTTTAAATTTTTAAATGGTCTTAATTTATGTTTAAGCTCTTCAGACATGGCAAAAACAAGGGATATTTCTTAAAAGTGATTTTTAGTAAAATTTATAAACAAGCACTGTGAGAAAAGTATAAAAGAGGAATGATATGAGAAGAGCGAGAATAATAGGATTTATATCAATAAAAGGAGGCGTTGGAAAGACAACCGCTGTTGCAAACCTTGGTTTTATTCTTGCAAGAGATTTTGGGAAAAAAGTTCTTGTAGTTGATGGAAATTTTTCAGGTCCTAACTTAGCACTGCATTTTGGTTTTACAAAACATACAAAAACTTTGCATGATGTTTTTGGGGGAAGTGTTTTACTGCAAAAAGCTATTTATGAGCATGAGTCAGGACTGCATATACTCCCAGGCGCTTTATTTAATAATGAAAAGGCAGATTACTCAAAGTTTCACCAATATATGGCTTCTTTGAGGGGACATTATGATATTATACTGATTGATTCTTCGCCATCTTTGAACCAGGAGATGCTTGCAACCATGACTGCTTCTGATGAGCTTTTTGTGCTGACGACTCCTGATTATGTTACTTTGGCTACGACATTACACGCAATCAAAATTGCCAGACAGAAGAAAACTTATATTTCAGGGATAATAATAAATAAAGCAAGAGGAAAAAATTTTGAGATTGGACTTGAAGATGTGCAGGATGCAACAAAGGTTCCTGTTGTCAGCGTGCTTTATGACGATGAATCTGTTTTAAGAGCCCTGGCTAGGGGTGTACCTGTTGGCGGATTTAAGAACAGCAATGATGTTTCTGTTGAATACAGGAAACTGGCTGCTGCGTTAATTGGCGAGAGATATGTTGACAGGAGATTTAAGACAGGGATTAGAAACTTATTTTCAAAGAGATTAAGCCAGGATGAAATTAACAGGGCGATTGTTATGGTTAGTCATTATTAGTGTAACTTTTTGTTAAAACTCCAGGTGCAATATTAGGCTGCCTGTCTTAATTTCTACTTTTGGGAATTATTGATTGGATTATACAGCGGTTAGTGATGACACAAGCTATTCAGAAAAGATACTTTTAAAAAAGAGCATATCTTCCCTGTACGAATGGGCAAAGCAAGCAGCATGTCAAAATACAAAAAGAAGCTCATTCCGATTCTTAAAAGGAATGGCGTAGTCAAAGCAGGAATCTTTGGTTCAGTGGCTAGAGGAGAAGAAAAGAAAAGCAGTGATATAGATGTGCTTATCAAAGTAATGGGGAGGAAGTTCAGCCTTTTGGATCTTATTGGTTTGGAGATGGAATTGGAAAAAATACTCCACAGAAAGGTTGATTTGCTTACCTATAATTCTCTTCATCCCTTACTGAAAAAACAAATACTGGAAGAGGAAGTGCGGATAATATGATGAAAGATAATTTGGTGTTTTTAAGGCATATACTGGAATGTATAAATAATATAGAAAAAGACACGAAAAACTACGACAAGGAAAAATTTAAGAAAATACGTAGAACCCAAGATGCTGTAATACGGAATTTAGAGATTATAGGTGAAGCTGCAAAGAATATTTCGGAAGAATTTAGGGAAAGCTATCCGGAAATCCCCTGGAAGAAAATGGCCAGCTTGAGAGATAAACTCATTCACTTTTACTTTGGTGTGGATATTGATATAACGTGGAATGTCGTAAGAGAGGATCTTCCGAATCTTAAAAGGAGTATTAATAAGATTGTTCAAGAGGAGCTATAGTAAACCAACTCATTTTTGATTCTTTTTAATATTTCAGGTACTAAATAATTAATAAAATCTAACTTGAAAATATGACAATTTGTTTATTTTATTATTCTTGCTTCTCCTGAACCTTCTTCTAATTCATAAACATGATTTGCTTCTAATTCACCGAATTCTTCTATTTCTCCTGTAGGCCAGATGACTGTTGTTTCTGCGTATTCTGCAGGACCTAATCCACTGTGTATATAGGCTGAATCTGAGGATGCGAAACTTCCTCCTATGTGCCTGTATTTTTCTATTGTGCAGCCATTTCTTGCAGTTATTCTTACAATACTTCCTACGGCGTCCCTATTTGATACTGTTCCTCTTAATTTGTATAGAATGTAATTTCCGTTTGTTGGTACTGCTGAGAGTATTGTTGGAGGCTGGTTTTTATTTGAGATTATTACATCTATTCTTCCGTCAAGATCTAAATCGCTTACTACTAGACCATAGCTATCACGTTCTAAAACGCGCCTATCACTTGAAGGCAGTATTTCCCGATAGATTGTATTACCCTCATTTAGTCCTTCATTTTTTAAATACTGATCTGTAGAATCATAATCTCCTTTTATTGGGATTGCTGAGGCAGATATAATATCTTCATCCATGTCGTTGTCAGGATCTACAAACTTAATGCCCCAATTAGTATGGTTTGTAGAGGTAAAACCAATATCTCTAGCGACGTCTCTAAACCTTATTCTGCCTTCTTCCAGATAACCTTGGAAGGCAAGTGTTGTTCTTTCAGTATAGTTACTCATCAATATGTCTGGCAACCCATCAAGATTCATGTCTCCAAAAGCGATTCCCATTGTGTCAGCTCCATCCCTTGGAAATCCTTTTTGGTTATATGAATAGTTTAAGCCAAGGTCTTGTGCTTGCTCAATAAATGTTCCATTGCCTTGATTGACATAAGCTTCATTTGGTGCATTGAGACCGCCGTCATTACCCATGATTATATCTGCTAAACCATCTCTATTTATATCTGTACATAGGACAGCATATGTAAATCCTTGAAGATTGCCAAAACTTGTTTGGTTTAGTCCTCTTTTTGCTGCTTCCTCAACAAATCTTTCTTCTCCCCTATTCAATTGATTTACAAATAATAGATCTTCAAGTCCATTATCACTATTTCCATTAATGTATCCTCCAATTATAATATCTAGATCTCCATCATTATCTATATCACATACTGCGCCACTGAATCTTGCTCCACCAGGTAAGTTTGTTATGCCTATTTCATTTGTTGTGTCTACAAATTCTCCCTCCCCTTCATTTCTATATATCCTTGTACTGCCTCTGTTTGTTGTTTGTTCTTGTGCACCAATTATTAATATATCTTGAAAATCGTCGTTGTTATAGTCAAACATTATAGAACCAATGGCAAGTTGCGGACCAGGCGGAGAGTTGTTTGCCTGTGTAAATCTTCCAGTTCCATCATTTATGTATAATCTCCCCATGCTTTCAGTTGTTGGGAGGTATATATCGTCAAAAGAGTCATTGTTGATGTCTCCTATTGACACTCCAGGTCCACCAGATATTGGAAAATTTCCATGTGAATATCTTTGAATAAAGGATCCTATTCCTCTGTTTTGTAGAGAAATCTGGAACGGAGGGTCAATTTCTTTTATTTTTGTGACTTCGCATGCATCTCTTTGCTGATATCCTGAGGGGGTTATTTCGCTTTTTTTTATCTTTTCCTCAGTTTCTTCTTTTAGGTGTGGGTCTGAAGAGGCTGTTTCAGGAACACAAGAACCCAACCCTAATGCGATTAATAATCCGCTGATAATTTTATAAATTCTTTTCATTTTTGTTGTTTATTTAGGGTGTTAATTTCTCATTGTTTTAATTTCAATGGATCTTAAAGGGAAAAAGCTTAAATAGTTTTTTATTAGAGTTTTCATTCAGTTTTTAGGTCTGGGAAAGATTTATTTACTCCTTTTGTCTAATTTTTAATACAAATAATGAAAAAAGTGAGGAGATATTTTTTAATAGGTGGTACTGGTTTTAGGCAGTTTTTTTCTTTATTTATACTATTTTTAATTTTAGCAGAACTAATTTATGCTCCAGTTACCTTGAATGTATGTGGGGAACTAAGTTCGGTTGGGAGGATGTATGAACTAAATACAAGTGTAACAACAACAGGAGATTGTTTTAATGTAGTGGATAGCAATATACAACTGGATTGTGTCGGGTTTAATGTTACTGGCGATGGAGATAGTTTAGATAATGGTTTAGATTCAATAACCACGGCAAGAAGTAATATAACAATAAGAAATTGTAATTTTATAAATTTTGGCAGGACAATTAATTTTGAGTTAGTAAATAGCAGTACAATATTTAATAATAGTATGCAACGTGGTCAGTATGGTGTTTTTTTAGATAGTTCTAATAATAATAATATAACCCTGAATACAATCTCTAATGTAAGTGTTGATGGTATAGAAATATTTAGAAGTTCAAATCATAATCAAATACGTAATAATACATTATATAATATTTCATCTGTTGCTATAAATTTAGTAGCACCCGCAGACAATAATACAGTATATAATAATACTGTATATTGGAATAGAGGAAATTTTGTAGCGCTTTGGGGGGCAAATGATAGTAATGTATCTTATAATACATTTTACAATAATACTATGGTGACAGACAATATAGACGGTTTATTTATTAGTAATTATAGTTATAGGAATGTTATAAGCTTTAATACAATTTATAATGTTACTGGTGCTGCTATTTCTTTAGAAGATTCTTTTGATAATAATATTTCTTCCAATACAATTTATAATTATAGTCTAGGCGGAATATTAATAAATGTTTCTACTGGTAATCGTGTTTATTCAAATACTATTTATAATCTTTTTCGTACTAACTCTTATGGGATTTATATTCGCAATGCAAGTTCTGTGAACCATATTTATGACCACACAATACTTGAAAACAATACTTATGGTATTTATTTAAATTTTTCGAACAACACAAATATAAGTGGCAATACTATAAGATCAAACACACATTCTGGGATATTTATTTTTGATAGTTCTCTTTCTACAAACATAACATCAAACACAATTTTTAACAACAGCGTTTCAGGAATTTATATTGAAAGCTCAAATTATACAAACATTACGGATAATACATTAAGCAATAATTCCAGGTATGGTTTATTTATTTTTAACGGCTCTTACAACAATGTTTCCTTTAATACAATATACAACAATTCTGAAGCAGGAATATTTATTAATGGTACAAGAGCAGAGGGCAACAGGTTTTTTGAGAACACAATACACAATCACACAGAAGGGTTAGCTGCAGGAATTTATGTGAACACTACAAATTTAATAAATCATATTTATGACCATAACTTAATACAGAATAATACATTCGGCATTTATTTAGATTATGCTAATTATACGAACATAACAAACAATAATATAAGCAGAAACACAAACACAGGATTATTATTATCATTTTCTGATTCTGTCAATGTTTCAAACAATACATTTTTTAACAATACAAGAATAGGAGTGAATATTTCAAACAGCGATGATACAATATTAATAAATAACATTGCAAATTATTCGCAGTATGGTTTTAATGTTATCTTTGCAAACAGGGCAAATTTTACAGGCAATAATGCAACAAACAGCTCTAACTTTCAGTATTATTTTGACTGGAATTCAAATGCAACATTTACTGGAGTTAACAGGGCACTGGATCATGCTGTGAACATAAGCGACATTGGAATTTACGGAGGGAGCAATATAACAACAAGAGTTGGATCCACTTACAATAATTTTACAACAAGTTTGGGAACAATATTCTTTGATGCAGCAACAAATGTTTCTATGGAGGTAATAACACTTGCTAATTCAGGAGCTACTGAAACTGGATGCACTGGATTTACAGGGACATGTACTTTGATAACACCTGATGATCGTGTTGTGAACATAACAAACAATGATAACTCGGCTACTGTTAATCTTGGGATGTATTACGATAGTTCAGATGTTTCTTCAAGCAACTTGTATATAGCAAGATATTCTGGCAGTGGGTGGAATCAAACTGGGCAGACTTCTGTTGATACTACTTTGAGAAGTGTCAGATATGATGGGATAACAAGCTTTAGTATGTTTGGTCTTGTAAATTTTGTTGCTACTCCTGCAGCTGCAACTACTACAACTGCAGCAGATGATAGTGGAGGTGCTGTGGCAACTACTACTGAAACGCCGAGCAGCAGTACTGCAGAAACAACTGCTGCAGAGGAAAGTTTGCCAGAAAGTACTACAGTAACTGTTGAAGTTATAACACCTGCTGCTGAAGAAGAGGTTGTAACAACTGAAGAAGTTACAACAACAGAAGAGGAAATTACAACAGAAGAAAGCATAATTCAGGAGACAGCACCATTTCAACCTGTTGCAGCAATAAATGTTGAACAAAAGATAGAGGGAACAGATGAATCTGAATCTGGCAGATTAATTTATGGTATCCAAAAGGGCAGAATAGGAAATGTTGATGTAGAAATACCAAGAGTTAATTTGAACCTGCAGATTAAGAAGCCTAAAACAATACTAGCTACTTTGGATTTGGATTTAATTCCTTATATGAGACATACATTATCTTTATTGTTTTTATTGTTCCTTGTTTTAAGCCTGCTTACCATCAGGGATGCTTCTGAATATATAACTGAAATACCAAGAGGAATCCCTACAAGAAGATATGAAATGGGGGAGCCTAGCCAGAGAAATGTTTACATAACTGTTAATGAGTGGATAAACGGAGGATACAAAAAGTTTTAGGCTGACTGTTGCTTTGCTTCCTCTTTTTTAGGGAATATTTCTTCTAATTTTTTTGTGCCTTCCTTAATAACTTTTAAGTTTACCTGCACAATGTCCTGATTTATAAGATTGGCAACAACTGTTTTTCTTATTCTTTTTCCTTTTTTCAGGCCTTTTATGCATGGTCCTGAAGACAGCATTGCCTTTCTTTTTCCCATCCCAATCATATCATACCTTATAGGGCATCCTGACTTGTCTGAGCCTCCTGTTATCTGAAGTTCGTAATTATCAAGACCAACATTTATGCCCTGCACTTTATCCCCAATCTTTAGATTAAGAAACGGATTTTCTTCAAGCGTTTTCTGATAGGATTTTCCTGTTTTTGTGTCATTTATTACAAATTTTGTTTCTGGCATATGATTGGCAAAGATTATTATTTTATAAATGTTGCTGTTTTGCTCTAATATCCATGATGTTAATAAGTTTCAAAATAAGAATTTTCTAATATGGTTTATACAATAATAAAAATATTAGTAGCAGAGAGATTATAGAAGTTACTAAGATATATTTTGGTTTTTTTATTATAAAAGGTATTAAATTTATTATTACTATTCCAATTCCAATTATCTGATTTAATTGTGTCATTTTAAATCTTGCTGCATCATTATTTTTATAGCTTCAATTAATACACCAATACCTACCATCACCAAACCCAGATCAACATAACTTGCTGTAGTGACTATACCAGCTAAAATCAGTATAAATCCTGCTATAATATCTATCTGGTTAACCATATTCTATTTGTAGTTGTGTATTCTTATATATCTGTAGCTTTTGGATTAATTGGTTATTTATATTCCCCATCCTGGACTATTTTTTCTTTTTATTTACTTTAAAGTGACTAAGCTAGTTGCAGCAGATATATAGATTATATAGGTCATAATTATAAAACAAGAAACCCTGTTTAATTAGTTAAGTTTTTATAATTTGCCTTTTAAAGATATTTATGATGACACAGGCTTTAAGTATTGCAGAAACTATTGTTGGCAGAGAATGTAGGCTTGAGGATCTAGCCAGAAGATTAGCCAGAGAATTAGGAATTGAAATCACACCTGATAGAAAATATCATGGTATTTCAGCTAGGACATGGCTTTCTGGTGAGAATAAGGAGTATAGAATGTCTTATACCGAGGGAGATATCTACAGCGACGGTAAGGGGGGAGTTGAGTACGATGAGGAGGGAGGTGATGAAATTTATATAAAAAGAGTTATGGCAGAATATCCTCAAATTAGTGTTGCAAGTCATTCTAAAGGTTATATTTTTGAAGTAAATGTGCCAGACTATATGCTGAATGATTTTTTGACAAGAAAAATATTTGATCCTTCTGAAGAACCAATAAATTTGTTTCACATTAAACTTTCTAAAGCAATTCCTAAACAGGCAGTTAGACCAAAATATACAATAGTTTACAAGGGAGATCCAGATTCTATTATTCATCCATTCGTAATTCCTTTTTTTCAGGGAGATATTGAAAATATTAATGGCAGGATTATTATGTATTATTTATCTTAGCTAATCCCTAATTCTTTGTGCGTGCCAATAGTATAAAATATAACCTGTTTGCCATCCCATAAATACACAATGCGATGGTCTCCCAAAGGCATAGGTAAATGGATATGGTAAAATTTTTCCCAGGGACCAGATTTTATTTTGCCTGTTATTTTTCTGTTGTAGAAATTTCCTAAAAAAATAGTGCGGCAAATTTTTCTTTCAGCTTTATAGATGGTACTTAAATTATCTGAATATACTTTCTTTTTGTATTTAATTTTTTTGTATTGCTCTGTGGCTACACTAGGTACACTTTCTTCTGTGCTTATCTTTTTTAATTTAGCAAAAAAATCGTACAGTTTATGGATATTAATTATAATTATTGTTGTGGGTTCTTGAAATGTTTCTTTTAGAAGCCCTTGCCATAAAGCAGGATCTTCCTGGAAAATTTTATTATCAATGTTCTTAAGTTCTTTATCAATCAAACTTATTAATTCTATAAATTTTTTCTGCAATTCTTTTCTTGTGACTTCAAAATCTCCTGCAATCTCATGTTCTTTTAAGTTTTTTGCAATGTCATTTAATTCCTTATTTATTGCAGGCATTAAACTAACCATATAACCTGTTGTTTTCTTAGCTCCATTGATATTACCTTTTAATAGATTTTCATAGAAATTGTTTTTGATGATATCTTCCAATTTTTCTAAAACATCCAGTAGTTTCATTTTCTAAAAATTCATTAATTACATCTGTTTGTTTCTTTTTTGAGTCTGTATCTTATACGGGGCCTTGTTTACACGCCCCATCCTGGACTATTTTTTCTTTTTATTTCAGCTATTTTTTTAAGTATGTCTTTTTCTTCTTCTGTTAAACTATCTTTTATTTTTTTATAAGTCCTGAACTCCTCTTCTGTCAGGTCTGAATATAAAATATCTTCTTCTTTTATGTGCTTTCCTACTGTGATACCTGGCAGAGAGGCTGCAACATTCTGGCCTCTCTTTGCTTCTGCTATCTTTTTTCCCTGATCCTGCATTTCCTTTATCTCTGTTATTTTATTTCCATCTTTCATCAATTTTGTGCCTGCTACTGCAGTGCCAGACAGAACTTCAATGCCGCAGACTACAGGATTTGACTGCCTGAATATGTAGTTTTTCATTATTTTTATTTTGCATACTTTTGGAAGGGATTTCATTGATTTTAATTTTGTTTCTTCAGCCTGTTTTTGCTGCCACTCTTCAAACTCTTCTACAAGATGGTAGATTACTTTTTTGGTTATCTGCTTTATTTCAGGTGTTTCTTCAAACTGCCTTACATTAAAACCGAGGATTACTTTATATGAATTATTTTCAGTTGCTGCTGCCTCTGCAATATCTTTTTTTGATATGTTTCCTATTGAGGCTTTTTTTATTTTTATATTCTTTTCTCTCAGGAGGTTTATTAATCCTTCAAGGCTTCCAATTGAATCCGCTTTTATTATTATTCCATCCTCATCAAGCTCAAAAGTTATTTCCTCAACCTGCTCTTCTATCTCTTTTTTAACTTCTTCAATATCTTTATCTGCACCCTTTAGCGGCATTCCAGGTATTACATCCTCTATACCATGAGCTGATATTTTTATTCCTATTGCAGCTTCAGCTTCTTTTAAGTTTTTCAGCTGGACTTTTTCCTGTATAAATATTCCTTTTACTTTTGTAACTACCGGCTTTTTGAGTGTTCCAATAACTATTGTATCATTTACTTTTATCTTTCCCTTATGTACTATTATATCCATGCACAGTCCAAGGCCTTTTTCTTCTTTTATTTCAAGTACTGTGCCTTCTGCAGGAGAATCAGGATTGTATTCCAAGTCTGCCTCAAGAAATCTCTGCGCAAGGCCTGTTATTACCATTAATAGTTCTGGAATGCCTTCTCCTGTTTTTGCAGAGAGCGGAACCATTGAAACTGTTTTTGTAAAATCTTCAACTCTATCAAATCTTTCTGCTGTTATTCCAAATTCATACAGCTTTCCTACAATATTGTATAATTTTTCATCAAGTGATTTTTGCACAGAAGGGGTCTGTTCTTTTATATTTTTAACAAGGAATGTGCTTGGCTTTTGGCTCCAGCCGTTAATCAAATCTATCTTATTTAAAGCAATTATGAACGGAGTTTTGTTTTCTTTTAAAATTTCTATGCTTTCCTTTGTCTGGGGCATTATTCCTTCGTTGATGTCAATGACAAGAATTGCTATGTCTGCAAGCGAGCCGCCTCTTTTTCTAAGGTTTGAGAATGCAGCATGTCCTGGGGAATCTATAAACAATAAACCCAAAATCTTTATCTTATCTGGGTCTAAAAGACCACTACATATCTCTTTTATTACATCCATACCTATTGAATATGCCTTTATTGACTGCGTTATTTTTCCAGGCTCTGCTTTTGTTATAGATGTTTTTTTAATTTTCTCAATTATTGAACTCTTGCCATGGTCAACATGACCTACCAATGTTGTGATTACCTGCCTTAGCATTTTAACCCCTGAATAAAAAACATTAAATACTTATTAGTTTATTAAACCTGATAAAAAAGGTGAATTATGATAAATTTAAATAGGTTTGGAATGATTCTTTTGCTGATAGCTGCAGGCATTGCAATGTTTTCATATGGTGTTCCTGATTTTTTAACAGGCTATGCTGCTTTTGGGTGCACTGACACTGATGAATTTATTGGAATGAGCAGCATATTTCACAGCGGTGCTGTAAAATCCAGGGTTTTTGGTTCCTGGCGGCTTGATTCTGACTTGTGCATTGGGGATGTTCTTGTTGAGACTTATTGTGATGCAGGAATTTCAGCAAAAAAGGCTGTAGATTGCACTTTTGGCTGTTTGAGAAATAAGTGCAATCCTTTTCTATGTACTGATTCTGACGGCACAAGTTACAGGATAAGGGGAATTACAACAGGACTTAGAGAGGAAGATCAGGA
>Ga0209541_10006523_pt1 | contig 19850 bp, 24 predicted proteins | sample RifCSPlowO2_01_FD_184027 | JGI IMG/M metagenome (GOLD analysis project Ga0209541, IMG submission 184027) | Groundwater microbial communities from Rifle, Colorado - Rifle CSP2_plank lowO2_0.1 (SPAdes) (version 2) | ecosystem: Environmental > Aquatic > Deep subsurface > Groundwater | place... | reverse complement strand
TAAAATGTATATGCTGGACAGATAACTTCATCTCCTTCCTTTAAATCAGCACCAACATACATTGAATGTAATGCAGAAGTTCCAGAATTAGTTAACAGAGCATGTTTTTTTCCATAATACTTGGAGAATTTGTCTTCTAATCTCTCTATAATTCCAGATCTATCATAAATAGATATACTTTCTTCTAATTGCCTTAAAACTGCTTCTCTTGTTCTTTCTGTAATTGGTGGCCAAACATAATGCTGTCTATCAATATTAACTGCTTTTTCTCCTCCATTAATTGCTAGTTTACTTTTCATCTTTAACTATCTCCTTTAAAAATTTTAATTGTACTTCACGGTATTTTCTTATGTCTTCATCGAAAGGCGCTTTTTCCTCAATTTTTTTAATAACATCACTTATATTCATTAATTTATTTCCATCCCAAAAATCTTCTTCTTTAATTTCAGGTTCTTCAACACGTTCTATATTCCCAATAAAAAAATGCATCTCATCTCCTTGAAATGCGGTAAATCTAGATTTTTGTTTTTCTGTTTTTGCCCAATTTGGACCCCAAATAATTTTTGTTGTACCTACTTTCCTAATATCAGTTATAATCGCACCAGTTTCTTCCTTTGTTTCTCTAATCATTGCGTGAACAATTTCTTCATTTTCATTTACCCCACCACCAGGAAATAAAATAATGCCATTAGATTCTTTTGCAATAATATTTCCGTTACTATCTAAAAAATATCCTTCACAATTAATCCTGAATGGTAAATTTTTTCTTTCCATTTTTTTACCTCATAAATTCATCAATAACTTCTGCCGATTCGGAAGTAACTTCTTCTAGCGATCTTGTTGCATCAATCATAACAAATTCAGTATTTTTTAATCTTTTTGGTCTTTTTTCTGACATTATATGCATATATAAGTCTCTAAATCCTGTAAGTGATTCTAAGTCCTCATCCTTAAACTTATTGTATCTATCATTTATACGCCTTAATCCTACTTCAGGAGGAATGTCTAAATAAATAACTAAATTAGGAGTAGTAGGGGGTTCTATTAATGAAATAAACCATTCTGGAACATCATTCATATGGCTTGCATACGCTGTAACAATACTTCTATCTGAAAGAAGCAGTTCAGTGTTGTTTCTTTTGCAGGATTTTAAATTTGCTCTTGCAGAAAGCGCGTATAACGTCTCTTGAATTATCCTAGGTTCAAAAAGAATATGTAAATTGATTTGCTGATCTAGAGAATATGCATTTCTAATTATTCTTCCCCAGACGTTATTCTTTTCACTATATCTATAAATTGAAGTTGATATTTGCATATCTTGAAGCCTAGAATATTGTAGGTCTACCTGGGTGGATTTTCCAGCACCATCAATACCTTCAAAAGCTATGTGTTTCATTTAAGAAAAATAATCCTCCATATTTTCTTTTCTTCTTACATCAACAGTGGTGCAATGAATGCCCCCCCCAAAAAGTTCACTATGTCTCAATCTTATTGGGATCGGTTCAAATCCTGCTTTTTCTAAAGCTTTTATTGTTAATGTTGCATTATCTCTGATTAATATTCTTCTTTCGTCTAATGAAAGCACATTTACACTCATCCCTATATTAGTAGCCATTTGTAAATGATCATCTGGATAATCAAATTGAGTACCTTTATCTAAAATAGGTATTCTATCCCATTTCTTTAATTGTTCTGGCAAGAATTCATACATACTATACATTGCACCTTCATTTACTAAAAGCTTACCTGGAGATATTGGAACAAAGTGCCCATCTATATGAGTGTCGCAAATTCTTGCTGGATGAACTCTGAATCTTCCTTCTAAATGTCTTTTAAGCCAATAGAATCCTAACTCGTGGTTCTTAGTTCCCACATTCATCACAATATCTTTTCCGAATTTAAGACAATTTGCAGCATCAAATGCAATATCATAATTTTTCTCAATTTCTACCACACTAGGAACACCTCTTTGAAGGTTGTCATTAATTTAATATCATTCTCGTCGCACAATCTTTTGAAAAAAAAGGCTTCTTCCAAATTTCTTGCAAATGGCTTTTCTTTTAACATATGTAAATGTCTTTTAGATGCCTCTTCGATAATTGCCCTATATTCCTCATGCGGTGTGGCAACTATTACAAAATCTAAGTCTATTGAATCAAATAATTCTACGTAATTAGTGAAACCAGGAACCTCTAATTTATCTTGCCATTCTTTTAATTTATTTTCGTCTATATCACAAATGGCCTCTAGAGTAGCAAACTGCGAATCTTTCAATGCCGGAACATGATATCCTAGTCCTTGATGCCCCAAACCTATCACGGCAGATTTTAAACTCTCCATAGTTAAAGTTAATTAATAAGTATTTATAAGTCTTTTCTTTATAACCACTCTAAAGTTAATAATATACTGATTGATGATGATTCTCTTACTTTAGATTATATTTATTCCTTTTGTGGGTTTAATACCCAGCAGCTTGCTGTGGGGCATTAGGCGGGGCGCAAGAGTGTTTTATTACCTTGCGATCCTTTGCTGAGCTTGAAAAAGAGATATTTGTTATTTCAAAACTGATTCCAGCCACAAAACTATAGCAAATCACGTTAATAATCGGAACTCTGTTCCATTCATAATAAGTGATTTGCTTACATAGAAATGCTCAGGCATTTCTTGTACTAAAAATTGCAAGGCAATTTTTATGTATTAGGAAATAACTTTACAAATATTTTAGCATACGAATATTAAAGTTATTTCCTATAGTTTAGCTAAAAAATTCCAACATTGGTGAAAACTGAGTGAAGAGGATTTTTCAGTTACCCCAAACGAAGTGTAGGGGTGCAAAAAATGCGAAGCATTTTTTAGCACGAAGTTCTGGAAAATCCTTTGTGAATACTTCAGCTTTGCAGGGCAAAAGTGAAGGCGAAGCAAATCAGCAGATTTGCGAGAGGATTTTGCAAAGCATGTCAGAAATTGCCTGCAATTTCTGAGCACGTTCAGAAATCTTTGATTTCTGACGAATCCGTGTTTGAACCAAATGTTGTTGGAATTTTTCATTGATATTATATTAGTATACATAAAATCTAAACCAAAACTAAAAACGTGACAACATACCTCAAAATATGGAACTAAACATTTATTAATCAATAAATAAACCACTCTATCAATGAGAATAGCGATAGTTGACAATGAAAAACTGAAGGATATGGCCAGAAAAAAGCATATCCAAAGCATATGCCCAGTAAACAGAGCAGGAAAGGAATGCATAAGGATAGAAGATGACGGCAAGATGACAATAGTTGAAAGCCTCTGCATCGGCTGCGGATTATGCCCAAAAGCTGCGCCTGAAGCAATCAAGATAATCAACCTTCCAGAAGCGCTAAAAGAAGAGCCAGTACATAGATATGGAGAGAATATGTTTGCTCTATATTCCCTGCCAACGCCAACATTTGGAAATGTTGTAGGAATAATCGGAGTAAATGGCATAGGAAAGTCAACTGCAATAAAGATACTTGCGCAGATAATAAAGCCAAATATAGGCAATTACAAAAAAGAAGGGGACTTTAAACTGCTCTTAGAGAAATTTAAAGGGACAGAAGCACAGACATTCTTTGAAAAGATTAGAGATGGAAAAATAACTGTATCATACAAGCCACAACAAGTATCGCTTATCCCAAAAAACACACTAGGAAAAGTTGAGCATCTGCTTAGAAAAGTTGACCAGAAAGATAAATTTGATGAAGTAGTTGAAAAACTCCAGCTGAAGAATTTTTTACAGAATGACATAAGCAAGATATCAGGAGGAGAGCTCCAAAGAGTTGCAATAGCAGCAACTGTGCTAAAAAAAGCAGATGTATACATATTTGACGAGCCAACAACATACCTTGACATAAAACAAAGGCTGCTAACTGCAAAATTCATCAAATCAATGGTTGAAGAAGATGTTGCAGTAATGGTGATAGAGCATGACCTAATCGCATTAGACTTCATGACAGACTATGTCCATATAATGTATGGAAAAGAGACAGGATATGGAGTTGTTTCACAGAAAAAATCATCAAAAGTAGGCATAAATGCATTTCTTCACGGATACCTTAAAGATGACAATATAAGATTTAGAGACCATACAATAAAATTTGAAGTAAAGCCACCAAGCATCACATATCAAAGGGAAAAAATAGTTGAGTGGCCAAAAATAACAAAAAAATTAGGTAATTTTAAGCTTACAGTAAATCCAGGCGAGATAAAAAAGAGGACAATTGTAGGAATCTTAGGAGAAAATGGGACAGGAAAAACAAGCTTTGTCAAAATACTTGCAGGAATTGACAAAGCAGACAATATTGAGCTCAAGACAAACTTAAAAATATCATACAAGCCTCAATACATAGAAAATGACAGAGATGAACTGGTCATAAATTATCTGCAGGAAGCGATGAAGAAACATCATGAGATAATAAAAACACTAAACCTGCAAGACTTGATGATGAGCAAGCTAAACGAGCTTTCTGGAGGAGAACTGCAGAAAGTTGAAATTGCAAAAGCACTCGCAAAAGATGCGCAACTGGTTCTGTTAGATGAACCTTCTGCATATCTGGATATTGAGCAAAGGCTGATAGTCGCAAAAATGATAAAAAACATAGCAGAACTAAAAGGGATATCAGTCCTTGTTGTTGACCATGACTTATTATTCCTGGATTACCTATCAGATGAGCTGATCGTGTTTAAAGGAGAGCCTGCAATACATGGAACAGCAGAAGGGCCAATGACAATGGAACAAGGAATGAATTCACTTCTTAAAGAAGTCAACATAACATTAAGAAGAGAAGAGCAGTCAGGAAGGCCAAGAATAAACAAGGAAGAATCATTGAAAGACAGAGAGCAAAAAGAGAATGGGAATTATTATTACAGCTAAGTCATTCGCTGTATTCTTTGATACGCATTCTGGATGTTAGAAAACCAGAGGTCAAACAGCTCCATCTCATTCTTGGGCGGATTTAATTGCTTGAGTTCTAACTTAAATCTTGAAAAGATAATAATTGATTCATATAACTCCACAGATATTTTGTTATGAATCCTCTTATCCCATTTAATGCCTAATTGGGCAATCTTTGGAGCAATCCTGGCATAGATTTTTCTTGCTTCTTCTATCACTTGCTTATAATTTCTCATAAACAAAAGGTCATATCAATATTATATAAAAGTTTCTAATCCTTTTTGCCCAGAAAGAAGAAAAGAGAGGATCCAAGAGCAACAATTCCTGCAGTTATTAATATGCCAAATAGAGTGTTAGTTTTCTTTGGAATGTCTTGATTGACTGCCTCATTAAGATTAAGTATTTTGGATTTGTCGTCAACATTCACAATTATTTTTGATGAAGCCTGAGGCATTATGCTCATAGGGCTTTCATCTGAAAGATGATAAGAGACTTTTATCAAAGTATCAAAATTGGAAACAGGATTGCCAACAAGAGTTATGATAATGGGAGAGGATTTGCCTGCATTTAATAAACCGGATTCCTGAAATGTGAACATATCTGAATTTTCATCAATAACTATATCATAAGACACATCAAACGGGTTTTCGTTGAAAAGAACTAATTGCTGCCTTGTAACAGAAGGCGAAAAATGAAGAATAGTGGGAGAGATGCCTATGGATTGGGAATTGGCTGTAATAGTTAAAATGCACAATAAGAATAGATATAAAAACAGTTTAGGCCGCATGATAAACCTCCATAACGCAAACATTTAAATTATCAAAAGATTCAGCATAATCACAATGAAAATACTTTTCATATGCAACCAGAACAAGAACCGGAGCAAGACTGCTGAAAAGATATTCAAAGGCAAATTTGAAACTAGGTCTGCAGGGCTCTTCAATGATAAACCGGTCACTGAAAAACTGATTGCCTGGGCTGATTTGATAATAGTCATGGAAGAAGCTAATAGAGATGAAATAGCTGAAAGGTTTCCAAGACAATACATGCTTAAACACATCATTTCTCTCAATATTCCTGATATTTACCATTATGATCAACCTGAACTTATTGATATTCTGAAAACAAAAATGGAAGAATTATTCCATCCACTCATCAAATAGCTGCTTTGCTTTTTTCTTACTTCGAAAAAACTTAGTTTTCCGCAACAGACAAGGATGGAATAATTTTTGTAACCTTAAATCTTTTACAAAGTCCATTTTTCAGCTCAATTATGCTAACTTCTTTTTCCAAATATCTATCGGAAGACTTCATGGTGCTTAATGCACCATTGAAGCCATAACTATATCACTCATGTAAGTGCCAGATTCAACATCTTGTGGAAGCTCGACATTAAATGATATGCCAATCACTGATGAATTGCTAGCTTGCAGGTTCAACGTATTAATTACTGGACTAGCTGTCAATAATTTCAATGGTGAGCCGCCAAATGAATACTTAACTGAACCAACACTAAACTCAGATGAAGATGACTTGAAATTTGAACCGCTCATAGCCATATCAATCGGAGTATTGCCAATATTTCTCATGGTTACCTTATCTGATGATGACATGTCTAGATCACCCACTATATTACATAGCTGTCCTGGAGATAGAATGCAGCTTAAAGAAGCAACATCAATCTCAAAAGCATTTAGGCTCTGAACATCAAAAGAGAAAGACTTTGAGACTTCCTGGCCATTTCTTTTTGCTATAATCTCAATAGTTTTTGATCCTGGACTCTCGAAAAAAGAGAGATTTAGTTTTCCATTGTAAAAAGTTGCAGACTGACGGGAAAGATTTATTTCTTGTTCACCAAAAACTGCCTTGACAGAGTCAGCTGTGCCTTGAAGTGAGACAGAGAAAGCCAGCTCTTTTACACTTTTTGGCTTAGGAAACACCTGAAAACCATCTGTTAAATTGTCCTCATCAGCAATCGTCAGATTTAATATTTCTGGAAGAGTATTATTGACGATAACAGTAAAGGCCAAGAAAGAATTACTAGCGTTAGCTGCCCTGTTACCTTGGCCTATACCATTACTCGACTGCAGATTTGGGGGGGAATTATAGAAGTCTTGAGCATTATTGTCTGTATCCTGAGACCTTTGAAGAGATTCACCTACACCAGATAATGCGCTTGGAGTGCCTTCATAAAAACCTGAGCCTATTGCAGCAGGATCACCCCAACCAAGAGCGTCGATAAGGTTGCCTGATGCATCTTTAAGCGCCAAACCACCATCAGTATTCTTTAAAGTGATTGCCTCTTCATAGTCAGCATTAGGCCATGCAGGATTATCTTTAAGCGTTGAAAAACCTGTGTCTGTTATCAAATAATAAGAACCTGGAGCGAGCATGGTATTTTCTGGAAGAGTTGCATCAGCATCTGAAGTTGGAGTAGATAAGATCCAGCCAGAAATATCAACAGATAAAGTGCCATAATTATTAAGCTCAACTGCTTCACCACCTGACTCTGTGCCAACAGGATCATAATAGACCTCGCTAATCTTAACCTGGGCAAAGCTAATCGGCATCAATATTAATCCTAAAACAAAACATATCACATATATATTTTTCATACTTATCACCTCAAAAATTTTATAGGATTAATTTCGAAGACGGTTTAAAAAAGATTTTGGAGAAATTAATAAAGAATTTACGGAGTAATAGCAAGAAATCATTAAAATACCGAAATAAATTGGCTATTTTAAGTAAAAGATAAAATATTTTTGAGGAAAGGTGAAAAGAATTTTGGGAGGGTTTGCAGATTTGATATACGAAAAGTTTAAATATAACGCAATTTGAGATATCAATATGTTCTTAACCTTAAGGATGATGGGAAAAACACCTCAGCAAAAGGCTGCATTGCTAGATGTTGAGCTGCATAGGCTAGCAGGAAGAATAGGACAAGTAAGAGTCCTAAAGTTCAGGAATAAAAGCAACAAAGCAGCATATCTCAAACTGGAACGTGAACAAAGGATTTTGGAGAACAGGCACAAAAGATATGAAAGGATAAGAAGAAGATATTCAAATAAGATAATTAACGCAAAACCTGAACCAAAAAAACAGAAAAAGGCAAATTAAGCCCGTTTATACTATTCTAAGACATTACAAGTATCAATTACACAAAAATTTATAAACAAATAATATAAATGCTATAATATGAATATATTCCACAAAAGCCTTCTAACTGACCTAAAAAAATTAAAGAAAACACTGGAAAAAATAACGATACATCAAAACTGGTACTGGGAAAAAAACAAAATAGAGCCATTAATCAAAGAGATTGCAAACTACATCAAAAGGTTCACTTACCACAAAAAAAGGCATGAAAACATAGACGAAATTATCATCCGCCTAAACGAATTGCTAAAAATGATCCAAATTATGACTTCACAAAAAATAGAAGACATAAAACCAGAAAAAGAAGCACAAACAGCCAACCAAATGATAAAGATTATCATGATTGAAGCAGAACAGAGAATACAAATTCTTGAACAACAACAAAAAACAGAAAAAACAAGTATACCAGGAACAACACTGCTGGCAAGGTACAAAGGATATGAATTGTATGAGACGGAGTTGTTGCCAGAAGATATTAATAGTTGGGAAAGACATATCTCACAAAACAAAATGTTCAATATAACTCCATCTAACAATAAGATGCAGATAGTTCTTGCAAAAGGAACCATAGAAGATATTAGAAAATATTTCATCAATGCTCCAATCAATTCATATTTAACTCATAAAGAATTATTTGTCCAAGTAGTAAAAAATAATACGGATTTGCTAAAAAATATTATAATTTACTCAATAAACTATATTCTAAATATTATTCCCAGGGAGTTTTCAATTTATCAGCAAGGTAAGATTTCGGGATCTATTTGGCAACAATTACCTAAGCTGCAAAAAAGATACAGTCAAGCCAAAATTAATCCAATAAGTCCTCTGATTGAACAATATCCAGCAGAAGGGAGCCAATCTGGACATGAGATATATATGTGTGATATGATACCTGCAACTCGCAGTCTAGAGTTAGAGTTTTCCAATTACTTGCAAATTTACTTAAAAAGTTCCGAAGGATGGGCAATCTTTGGATTACCAAAAAAAACTATTCCAGAGATAAGGAATCACTTTATTTCATGGTATATACTTGAATTACCCCAACCCTAAAGGGTGGGGATTCTAACTTGAGTTTTGGCATGATGAGCCTTTTGTCGCTCGACGTACTCTTTTGCTTTTTCAAGGGTGATGTGACCAACTGAAGCTATAAACTTCCCGTCACCCCACAAACTCCTTTTTGTTTTTGGCATCCAATAAAACTTTTTTAGTTTATATTCTTTTGCCAAAAACAAAAATCTGCTGCTGTATCCTTTGAGAAGCCTTACAACCTCTGCAGGACTCATACTTGGTCGAAGATGCACCAGAATATGAACATGTTCAGGTTGAATCTCATACTCTTCCAACCTAAATTTATATCTTTTTGCAGCCTCTTCAAAAGCTATTCCACAAAGTTTTTGAAGTTCAACATCCTCAAAAACTTTATGACGGTATTTGGTAACCCATTCAAGATGCCAAATACTCCAACCTACACCATGTTTATAGGTGTTATCTTGGTAGACCGTCATTGAGCCTCACCTCCTTTTGGAGGCTCATCATTTTACCAACAAAAACATTAAGGCTCAATGATTCTTAAAGAATTATTCGTTCGCCATTCACCCCCAACCCTAAAGGGTGGGTATCTCTGGCGAACAAGTTAATTAGAGTATATGTGTCAGAGAGTGATTTAGTTAGACAAAAGATTATTGCTGCAGTTATATCATATAGGAATATGGATATAAAAAAAGGTATACAATTATTAAAAGAAAGTCTAATGTCGGGGGAGGGTAGTGATACCTTTGATAGATTTGACTCAAACTTGATTTCCAGATGTATAGATGAGAAGATGTGGATCAGGATTTTAGCAAATCTTTCTGACAATTCACTTGGAGAATACAAGATGTACTTATCATTTGAAAAAATCTACAAATACATGGAAAGCAGATTGCTAGGATAGAACATTAAGCCCTCCTTCCACTTTCTCCTTTTACAATACCAGAAGTTATCAGATGAGCCATCCTTACAGGCTCTGGAAGATTAGACCTTGTGCATGCAATCTTAAGAAGAGCTTTTGAATCCTCTATTGAGATGCCTTTCCTTTGGATGAACAACCTGTTTGCTTTTTCTGGAATGCCTGCTTTTTGCATCAAAGCGAATTTTTCTTTCATTTTCAATCTGATCAAGGTTTTCTTGATATTTGGAAGATCTGGCATATGCCTTATGACAACAATAACTGGAATTTTAGTCTTATTGTGAAGCTCATCAATGTCAATTACATTAAAACCACCAAAAGAGATGCCGTCAAGAAAAATACACCTTAACTGAAGCCTGAATTTTGACTTGTTGATCAATGAAATTAACTTTTCTGTTGAATCATTGCCGTCAACTTTTACCTTTGTTGAAAGAATTGCTTCAAAAAATGAACCGCCTTTTGTGATAGCCCCGACAACAAGCACTTTTTTGTCTTTAAACTTATCAAAAGGCGCATCATCAAAACCAATGATCCTTTGCTCATCTTTCATGTTAAATAGTTACCTTTGATTTTTTGTTAAATCTGAAATTATAGCACTAACAGTTAATTCATATGAATTTATATCACTTGTAATTAGGTCATATTGATCCTGAACAAATTTGGTGTTCATTTCATCATAATTAGCCATAATCACAGCTCATTTAAACTTCTTCGTCAGATAAACATACGAAGCAGCAAGAATAATTATTGCCCAAAAAACATACATACTGATCTTTTTCATAGCAAACAAAACTATATTAACAACTAAAATAACGATAAGCACTACAGCCAATACTTGTTTTGTGTTTTTCATGATCTTAGATTAATTTTTCATATTTTAGTTAGCTCACTTTGTAATATAGAAAATAATACAACTATTTAATCTTTCTGGCTTTAAACACGGGAGGTCATAGCGGTTTTGATGTTTGCAATCTAGGACAATATTTCAAGAATATCTCCTTAATCGGGAATATATCACATCTATATCTTTGTCTAAAACAGCTGGATTAATCTTATAATCCAAAGCTAAAGGTATAATTGAACCATTAAAATTCCCTTTGATCAGTTCAACCCTCCTGCGCAGTGTTCCTTGTTTTTTGTCAGTGCCAAAACCTAATATGAGTATACGTGGATATTTTTGCCAATGTATACCTTCCCTATCACAATATTCCACCTTTGGCTGAATTGTTTCCTTATCTACTGACAATAGCATGTAATACCATTTTTCTCCATTTTCTGGCTCTTTTATCCGCAAGGTATTATTCAAATAATCTCTTGTGGCAATAACTTTTTTAGGATCTTTCTCCAGCAAACTATAATTTCTGTGGAAATTTATAGATTCGTTAGACAATACCAAGATTTTATCATCAATTGTTTTTGTATTATATCCAAAAATGCTTGGTGCAGACCTTAACAATAATTTAGACTGATTTTCATTTCCACCAAAAACATTTTTGTAATGATCAAAAATGGTTTGCAGGGTTTCTAAAGGATATTCAAATATGGATGGTTTACTAGCTAACCTATGTTTCTTAAATCCAATTGTGCCAACCAAAAACTCAAGTTTTGGCTGCAACATATGTTTCCTGTCATGGGATAAAAAAGAAGGATGTTTTCTGTAAACCTCCATAGGATCTGCTCCTAATGATTCAAAAAATTTTATACTTTCTAACATTACTTCCTTGTCACTTGCTATTCTTAATGCTGAAGCCTTCTCTAGGCCAGAGGTGTCTATACCAGTGCTACGCAAGAAGCTTAGCCTTTCAATTAAAGTTTTGTCACACCATTTTGGACCTACTGGACCTGACATTCTTGCGACTTTATGGGGCTTAAGGCCATTTTCAGCCCAAATTCTAGAGACTTCTGACTGACTGATTCCAGCAAATAATCCAGCATCATACTGGTTCAGGCCTAAAGAATGCGCCTCGATAATTGAGCTCGTTTTAGATGTGTTTTTCCGTTTTGGAAGCAAGCCTACATACCTAAGATAAGAATAAACAGTATTCAGAGATGAATCGGCAAATTTAGCAATATCTTTTGGAATAAGGCCCAGCTTATATCCTTCCAGTATCATAGATTTATCTGCCATGTTCAATCAGAAGTATATATCGATTATTTAATCTTTCTAACAAAGCTAAGAAAACCGGAGTGGTCAATCGCAAAACCTTTTGGCTTGACAATCCTACCTTTAAAAGACCATTCACGCTCAAGAATCTCAACAGTCTTTATATGGATAAAAGAATCATGCTTGGACAAAGTATTTATGAAATCAGCGGCCTGAGTTATCTGAGGAGAATATGAGACAAGATAGCCTCCAATCTTCAAAGATTTGTCAACAACAGCAAGAGCATCCCATGGATTTTGGATATCTAATGTAACCAGATCAACATTTTTCTCATCAATGCCGTCAAATATGTTCTTATTCTTGACTTTAAGATTTTCGAGATTGAGAAATTCAATATTTTTCTTGACTAAAGCAAAGTTTTCATCATTAATCTCATATGTGACCACTTCTTTGCAAAGATGCGCGAGAAAACAAGCAAGACCGCCAGAGCCTGCACCTGCATCAACAACTTTTGATTCTTGGTTAATACCGGTTATTGCAAGGATATGACCGATGTCTTTTAATGGAATCATCTGAGAAAGCCTGCCAATCCTGCGATAAGTATCCATGAAATCTGCTGAGATGAGAGTGAATTCATCTTTCTTGTTTGTCTTTATCAAAGAACCATCCTTTTTCTTCAGGTCTTTTATAGAAAAAATGCCTTCCGAAGAATGATAATCCTTGGAGAGGTCATCAACAAAATAAATTCTGCCTTTTTTCACAACAACTTCCTTGTCAAGATCCTTGATAAACTCTCTTTTCTCCTTCCTGATAAGAATTTTTCTCGTTTTTTGCATTACAAATGCAAAGAGATGAGAGTTTATAAAGTTGTTGGCAACAACTGGTTCTTTTATTTTCATAAAAACTAGCAAAAAACAGGTTTGAAAGCTGGATAAATTAGAATTATACCCTATTTATTAGTAGTAACAAAATAGAAAGGTTTAAATAAGGCTATATACCTCATAATAGACAGGTGTTACTATGAGATTTATTCTGGAATCCACAAAAGCAATTGGCGATGCAATTATTGCAACTGCTGTTCTAGGAGAAGCTGCATCACAAGGCTATGTCGCTGGTATAATCACATCTCCATTAACTTACCCTTTATTGAAGAATTTAGATATCAAAACTTACCGTAATTGGTCAGAAGTGCCTGGAGGCGGAACCAGAATACCTCTGGACCACCGTTATCTAAATCATCTTCCACATAGGTTTAACTTGCCGAATCAGCAAAAGAAAGGTTGGCTGGGAGAATGGATGGCAATTGATATTCAAGATGCCTCAGAAGGTGAGATCATATTAACTCCTAAAAGGGAAGATATGAGAATAAGCTTAACATGTGCTGAGATTGCTGAAAGCTATGATGAAAAAAAAAGGATTTCAGGTGAAAATGGCAACAAGCAAGTCACCCAGATCATAGCAAATTCTTCATCAATAAACAAAAATATTACTCGTGAAACTCTTGAAAAAGTAATTAAAGAGCTAAGCGGAGAAACTGTTTTCTGCATGACTGAAGCGCTGGGTGTATCTGAGGAAGATAAACAATTTTACCAAGATTTAAATGTGGTACTATTAAAAATGACAGACTTACGCAGAGCTGTTGGACGATTACATGTTGCAGATGCTGTAGTCACATCAGACACTTGGACACTGCATGGAGCAATTGCAAGCAGAAGGACCGGTACACAACTTTCATTGAGCCAGATGGGCTATATCCCAACAAATAAGCAAGTCATTGCAGTTCTTGGCAGCTCTCATCCTTTAGTTGTTGGCGGATATGAAGGCATGACAACAGTAACAACTCAACACCCATGCAATAGCTGCGGAGCACATGCATATAATCTACTAGAATTATTAGAAGATAAAACCGGCGTTAAATACCATAAATTAGGAGAAGATGGCTCTGGATGTGTCTGGCAATATGCCGCTGATACACAAATTCCACCATGCATGAAGTATATCAAACCTGAAGATATTATAGATGCCATAAGATTTGCCTTTAAACATGGAAAAGGCGAGCCAAAACCATTAGGACTAATTGCAAAAAAATGATTCTTAGATTCTTTCATACTTGCATATCAGACTTATTTATTATTATCAATAATTTGAAATATGCATATCTTATGAATGTGCTAAAAAAACAGAACAAAAATTTAATTTTATGGAAAACGTTGCTTTTGTGAAAAGATTTATTAAGCGAATCTTCTTATATCATTTATCATGAATAAAAGCTATTTTTTAGTGATTGTTTCTGTATTAATATGGAGCTCTATGGGTATCTTTGTAAGATATCTAAGTGTTTCAGGACTAATTGCCTATTTTTTTGCAGCGTTAATTTCAACTATTATTTTTGCTTTATTACTAGTAAAAGAGGGAAAGTTAAAAAAGTTTTTTGCCAAGAAATATTTATGGATACCAATAATAATCGGCTTTTTAGGAGTAATCAACAATGTTTCATATTTTTATGCCTATCAATTAACAACCATTGCCAATGCCACATTTATCCATTATCTAGCTCCTGTGCTCGTCATAATACTTTCCCCATTACTCTTATCAGAAAAAACCGAAAAAAGAATGTGGTATTCCGTTATCCTATCATTGGTTGGTTTGTTTATATTATTAGGTGTGACCAATTTAAATTTTACAAAAAATGCTTCTATCGGGATTATTTTAGCTTTATTATCCGCAATAGGATATTCATTAGGCATAATATTCTTCAAGATCGCATCAAAACATTATTCTAATAAAGAGATTATTTTCTCACAAATGTTCTTTTCAGTTATAATGCTTCTGCCTTTTGTAATTTATCTCAAACCAACCATCATACACTCAGATATTATACCCTTGATTACATTGGGATTGCTTCATCAAGGATTGGCAGTGCTATTATTTATTACTGCATTAAGAAATCTTCCATCACAAAATGTTTCAATTGTTACATATCTTGAACCGGTTGGAGCTGTATTTCTTGCATTTTTGTTACTAAATGAAACTACTTCGTTGCACACTATAATTGGCGGATTGATAATACTAGTGTCCTGCTATCTTACAATCAGAAATTGATGCTCATAATATTCTTGTCAATAACAAGATTTTTAAAGTATAATATAATCAGATATAGATATGAAAATTCTAGTGACTGGGGGAACAGGATTTATCGGATCAAACCTAGTTATAAGGCTAATGCAAGATGGACATGAAGTTGACATAACAGGAAATGATGCAGAGCAGAAAATACCTGGATTCAAGGGAAAGATATTTTACCCAAGCTTTATAGGGATAGACTGGGATTCTATGCAGAAATATGATATAGTATTCCATCAGGCAGCAATCAATGAGACAACACTTCTTGATGAAAAAGAGATGATGAGAGCAAATGTTGAATCATCTAAAATGCTTTTTGAAAAGGTGGCAACATCAGGATGCAAAAGGATTGTATATGCATCATCAACAGCAGGATATGGAGATGCTATTGCCCCATACAAAGAGGATGGGCCAATGAACCCATTAAATCCATATGGGAAATCTAAGAAAAAACTTGATGAGTTTGCTGTGCAATTTGCACAGAAGCATCCTGAAATAATAATTGTCGGCTTAAGATACTGCAATGTTTATGGCCCAGGAGAAAGCCACAAAGGAAAAAGATCAAGCATGATCTATCAATTAGCACAGCAGATAAGCAAAGGAAATCCAAGAATATTCAAGATGGGTGAACAGAAAAGAGACTTTATCTATGTCAAAGATGTTGTAGAAGCAAATATCCTTGCGTCAAAAGCAAAAGAAAGCTGTATAGTAAACTGCGGATTAGGAAAAGCAACAACATTCAACAGAATAATTGAGATCCTAAACAAGGCGCTAGGAACAAACAGGAAAACAGAATATATTGACAATCCTTACGCTGACCAATACCAGAATTTTACAGAATGCGATATGAATTTGGCAAAACAAAAAATTGGATTTGCACCAGAATATGGCATTGAAAAAGGAATAAAAGATTATTATGAAAGCGGGTTCTTGGTTGATAGATAAGATAGATGACAATTCATATTTTTAATCTCAAAACAAAGATTTTTAAATCTGATGCTACTTACCTAACCAATGGAAATAGACCTTGAAAAAGAATATGTAGAGCTAAAAAAGAGATATCCAAAACTACCTTCTTTCAATGAGATCAACATCAATTTTGAGCTGAGCATATTTGAGCCAAGAATAGCAAACAACAGCTTGTTTGCAAGATACATGAGAAAAGTATGTTCTTCATATATGGAGAATTTCTGCAGCTTTCTGCAAAATTTATTAAATCCTAATCCAAGCTTTCTATTGGGAATATCTGAGTCCAAGTTCTTCAATGAGAAAGACAGAGCAAATCTGATACTTATCACACAGCAAAATATGGCATTAATAAGATGGGCATCTGCAAATACTGTAATCTACAAGGAAGAAAGAGAGATTGAAGCAATAATAAAATTCAATGATCAAATGAAGAAGAATAAAGTAACATTGCAGGAAATATTCAACAAACTCAAAGAAGGCTGGGAAAAGATCAGAGAGCAGAAGAAAGAAGAGCCTGGCAATTATTTTGGGTGAATCAGTTCTAAATAATTTAAGAAAATTAATTTAAGACTTGAAAAAATCAAGCAGTTTATTATGCAATATAGGATGAGCTGCAAGAATACTTGAAGAGCCTAATTCCCAGAGTTTTCCATCTAGAGTTGTAACTTCTGCTCCAGCTTCCTTATTAATCACAACAGCTGCAGCCATGTCCCAAGGCTCTAGGTTATGTGAAAGGTAGGCATGAATTTTTCCACTCGCTACCATGCATAATGGAACAGAAGCACAATTAAAAGTCACAGGTGTCAATGAACCGTTCGGCGCTAATAGTTTCTGATGATAAATGTCCAGAGCCTGCCTATCAAGCTTTCCATAATCCATAGCAATCATGGCTTTATTTAATGAAGAGGGATTTTGGCAATTGATCTTATCTCCATTGCACGTTACACCTTCTCCTTGCTCTGCAACATACAACTCTTTCCTTAGAGGAGCGTAAATAACACCTATAACAGGAGTTTTATCTTTTACTAACGAAATGCAGACAGAGAAATGGTCACTTGTGCCAAAAGTGAAGGGAAAAGTGCCATCTAATGGATCGATAACCCAGCTATAAGGAGAAATGGTTGTGAAATCTTTCTCTTCTTCTGAAAAAATGTTGTAATCAGGAAATCTGTGATGAAGCCTATCTCTAATGAAAGAATCACTTGCATCATCTGCCTGAGTCTTAAAATCTGTCTTTATCTTATAAGTCACTTTTTGGATTTGCCCATGATATTTCATCAATATCCTGCCAGCATTGGTTGCTGTGTCTATGATAAAGTCTCTGAATTCAGATTTCATGACATTCGAGAAGTTTGAACTGTTTTTAAAGATATGGTAATTTAATAATAAGAGAATAATAAGAGAATAAGAAAAGAATAAGAAGAAAAGCAGAGGGAGGGAGTTTCTCACATTAAATCTTTAGATTTAAAGCGACTCGAACCCTCGAATAAACGCTCTGCAGGCGCTCCCCTTAGCCGCTTGGGTACCTCTGCTTGCAAACTATGGATTCTCAAAGAATTTATAAACGTTTTGGAGATAATAAGCATATTTATGCTATAATGCTATAGTTTTCAATAGGTTAAGATTTTTCAGCAATACGGGCTTGTAGTATAATGGCATTATATATCCTTCGCAGGGATAAGATCCGGGTCCGATTCCCGGCAAGTCCAGTTATTTCTGGTTTATAGTTATTGGCCAACAGGTTTAAAAAAGTTTATACAGAAAAAATAATACGGGCCTGGAGGGATTTGAATTCGAGAGTTAAAGTTAGACTTTAACTTCCCTCGATCTACAGCTCTCCTTGCATTAGCATAGAAGGCTGTCGCCCTATCCAGACTAGGCTTCCTGAATTAATATTAAATATTAATTTACAGGCCCAGATTAGATCTGGTCAGACCCGTAATGGAAAGAAGGTTCATGGCTATTTATATTATTTGCTCTTTTGATGATATTTAATTATCTAAATCCATATAAAAAGGAGTGTTTTAACAGATTTTATGCTATTAAAAACACTAATTGAGATTGCAGAAGAGCAGTATAAACAAGAGATTAGGGCGCATCACAGAATGATAGCAATCCCGATAAAGTCAAACGATGATTTTATGACAAACGGCTCATCAAAAGCAACTGCCCTTGGAATGTATTTTGAATATCTGACAAAATCCATACATGGCGGTGAGCTTAAGCAGAACATCAGGATAATGTCTGCAAATGGAGACTATGAAAGATACAAGCCAGATGTTGTGCACAAGAAAAAAAAAATCGCATGGGAAGCAAAAGCCTGCGTAACAGGAAGCACGTGCAACCTACTTGACTACCAAATAAGGAAGATAATGAATTACCAATTTGACAATCCTGAATTCACACTTTATTTTGCATTTTACAGGCACCAGATATTTGGCATCAAATCAAGCTATAAAAAAAGTGAAGATGAGCTGTATCATGACCTTAATCAGTCAAGAAAATATGCAGTAATCCTGCCATTAAGTATTGTGGAAAGGCTTCACAACAGAATAGGTGTTTCAGAGAAATTTATTTACAGATATGAAGGACAAACATATGATAACTGCACATGCCTAAGATCATCATTCCTTAACAGGCTGCTCAAAGAACCTGAAAAAATAATAGATGAACTAAACTGGGATGAAGAAAGGATAATTATCGAAAGATATAGATCACCTGCAAACCAATTTGTTAATTCTGGAAAGGTGAGCCAATTCCCAATAATGTGGATGAAGGATAAAGGATACAGGCAATGGGTGGAAGATACAATGAAAGAAATGATCAGGCAAGTGCCTTTTTAGCTATTCCAAACTTTTTTCTTGAGAAACTTCAACTTCAAACTCAGGAACATACATTGTGCAGCTCTTCTTATTATCCCAGTAGACCCAGCATTCTTTGCCAAAAATCTTCCACTGAAGACAACCTTGGCAACAAGGAGGAGCTGGCTCTTTATTCTCTTTGTAATCTTTAGTGTTTTCCTTTGTCTGCATTTTAAAAATAAGAATATACCCAAGATTTAAAAAGGTTGTGGAAATCAAATCCTCAATAAGGCAACATCAACAAAGTTGCAATCCTCTAAAACAGTTGAACGGTGAACTCTTATTCCAATGATATTTTCCTTAAGCTCATCTATTGGAGTCCAATGAAAAGCAGCCAAATTCAATAAATCTTTGCCGTTAATATATGAAGTCTTATTATTACTCAGATTGCATAAGGTTGAAGGACAAATTCCTAACTTATAGCCTAATTGCCTATTGGATATGCCATTGGTGTTTAATAGCTTAACCACAAATTCTTTTTTCACATCATAAAAAAAGTTTGTTTTTCTTATTTTATTCATAAATACATTCTTTTTTCTCATGTTTAAATCAAATATTTTCATCTTCCACAATTTGTAATAATTACTCCAATTTGTTATTTGTATGTACCTTTCTCCTTTATCTTTTCTTAGGAACTGTTTTGAAAGAATTCCTTCCAATTTTAGCAAAGACTGAACCAATTTTGCTAATTTTTCTTCTTTTAAATACGAAAGGTGAAAACCAATATAGGCAATATAATTTTCCTTCTTAACAATATTAACG
>Ga0209541_10006522_pt1 | contig 19853 bp, 14 predicted proteins | sample RifCSPlowO2_01_FD_184027 | JGI IMG/M metagenome (GOLD analysis project Ga0209541, IMG submission 184027) | Groundwater microbial communities from Rifle, Colorado - Rifle CSP2_plank lowO2_0.1 (SPAdes) (version 2) | ecosystem: Environmental > Aquatic > Deep subsurface > Groundwater | place... | reverse complement strand
CTTCTCCTTATCTAAATCTCCCTGATGGACCGAATCTACCCTTAAGAAACCTAGTTTACCTTGATTATCTGGTTTCCTTCTCTCCCCGATAGGAATGGCTGTTTTCTTGGTTTTTGTATAGACAAGACTCCTCATTGACTTTTAATCTAGTCGGGTGTATATTGAGGATACTAAACGTGGAGCAGATATTTCGCATGTCTGCTCCTTTTATTTACCCTCAAATCTTATAAATTTCTCGAGCCTCACAAAGTCCCTAAACTGAGCACCTGCAAATTGTCTAATTTCTCTGGCAGTCCTCGGACCCCTGGACAGAATAATAACTTCTTTTTCTTGCTCTTTTAGATGCTTGAGCACTGGTAAAAAGTCTCCATCGCCAGATAAAACAATAACTCGATTAAAGTTATCTTTTTCTCTCATTAGGTAAAAAGCCATCTCGACATCACAATTAGCTTTCCTTTTTGTAGTACCGTCTTCTTGGTCGTATAGCTTTACAGGTTTAAGAAACAGTTCATAGCCAAACTTTTCTAGCTTGAGATAAAAACGCACACGTTGTAAATGACGAGTTAATAGCAAGAGCTTACCTTCAGGCATTTCGGGTCCTTCGATTTTTATTATTCTCGTAAGATGTTGTTCGAGCTTATCAATGGGCACAGTATCATTTTCGAGGTAGTTATATTGAAAATTATGAATCTCTACTCCTCCAAAATATAATATTTTCTCTGCCGAATATTTGTCTTTGAGGTAATCTAAAAGTTTCCTGTAGTCTATTTTCCAACCAAGACTCTTTTCGCCGCCGTAAAATAGATTTGAGGCGTCTATAAAAGCATAAGTTTTCATATTCAAAGTGTAAATCTTTTCATTAAAAAATCAAATAGAAGCTTCGGCTTAACCCACTATCGTCAATAATTGTTTGATATGTTTCAAGGCCACACCTGGGTCAGGAAAAGCTTTCTTCCAATCATATTCAAAAAACGCATCAATCCAAGCTTGTATCGGTTCGAAAGCTGTAGTTAAAGTTGAGCAACGAGGGACTTAACGACACGAAAGTGTCGTTAAGTCGTTTATTTATGCAATGTATTCTAATTTAAAAATTTTTGCTATTATTCTTGCATGAACATCCATCCGATTGACGGACTTATTAATAATTCTCAAGCCAGGTCAGTTTCAAAAGCCATAACTTGGCGAATAATAGCGGCTATCATAACCGGGACCGTAGTGTTTATCTATACAGGGAAGTTAAGAGAAACCGGTGAAATAATAGTAGTAGCTGAGATCATCCTGACATTTACCTATTATCTTCACGAAAGATTCTGGGTTTGGATTAGAAGAATAAAATCTCAATAAAACTAAACTAAAATATTTATGCCCAATTCAGCCTCTGCAATCCTTGTTCATAAAAATAAAGTGCTTTTGGTTTTGCGGGATAATATTCCCACGATATCCGACCCAAACACCTGGAATTTGCCCGGTGGAGTTGTTGAGGAAGGCGAAGATTTTAAGACGTGTTGCCTTAGAGAGATAGAGGAAGAGGTAAATATCAAACTTAACGAACTGGTTCAGATAGATGAATTTACCTGGCCGGGCGGAACAAGCAAACACAGGGGCTACTTTCACAAACTGACCGATGAAGAGGCCCAATCAGCCAAGCTAGGAAATGAGGGTCAGAAAATAGGGTTTTTCTCATTTGAGGGATTGGCGGGAATTAAATTAAGCGGGACGATAAGGTATCAATATCAATTTCATCAGGAAAACCTCAAGAATCTTATAGAGACCTACTAAACGCCAAATTTCTCAGTTTCTCAACAATCAACGTTCGAACAGCCGATAACGCGCGGAGCAAAATGAACAACCCCGACCGTAAGGTCGGGGTTGTTCATTTCTTTGTCCTTTCGAAGCTTTAGCGAAGGAGGATACCCCAGTGTGAACCGAGCTAAGCTCGGTGGACCTAGCTAAGCTCGGTGGACTGGTGGACCTAAAGATGATTAAATTGATTTATGGTTAAGGAATACATACCCGATAAATATAAAATTGAACCTGGAGGCGAAACTGCTTATGGTGAAATAGCCGATAAGATTGTCGACCGAGAGACTGGTCATTGGTTTTTTCTAACAAATCGTCCATTTAAAGATATTAACCATAATTTTGCTAATATTCCTCAAAAAGTCATAGAAGAATTGAAAGATAGGAGAACAGAAAAGTCAGAACCTATAAGAGTACTCGATGTGGGCGGAGGCATAGAATCTCGTGCGAGTAGTGAGTTAGCAGAAAAAGAGCGTGACCAAAATGTTCAAGTTTTTAGCATTGACATGGCTGTACGCAAGAAAGACCAAGAAGATTTACATCAAATTGCTGGTGATGTACTGAAACTTCCCATCAAAGACGGTGCTATAGATTTGGCATATTCCCGTATGTCAATATCTTTAATAGCAGAAGAGGAGCCAGGAAAACTTTTTGAAGCATTACGTGAAGTGGCAAGAGTTCTAAAACCAGGCGGAATATTTTTAGTTGACAAAACTTTCACTGAAAGATTAGAAAAATTAGAAGAGTTTAAATCCTTAGAAGGAGAATTAGGCGTAGTGTTTTATTCCAAAGAATTAGGACTTTTTTTGAAGCCCCTCGAGAGATTACTGAATAAATTAAGGCATGATTATCCTGACTGGAAATTTATAATTATGATTAAAGAACCAGTTGATGAGAATTTACTTAAAAAATTGAAATTAAAAGAGTTGAGATAGCAATTTACAGGGCTTTAGAATGTCAGCCGGGAGATATATTGGAGTATAAAAATCCTAAATCTTAAAACAATTTCTAATTTCTAGATCCTAACTTCTAAATTCTATGACAAAGGCACTATATGTAATTTTAATAAGTCTAGGTCTGGCGTTAGTTTTTAATTTCTTATTTTTTGATAAGTTAATCGGTATCTCAGTATTGATTTTTGCGGTGATTCTCTTGGGAGCTGTATATCGATTAGGGATTTACCGGCAATTACCACTGAAGAAAACTTGGTGGTTGGTTGTTTTGATTGTTTTCTTTGCTCTTATGCCAAGTATTCGGGCTAATGAATTTCTGACTTTTCTGAATCTCTGTGCGATACTAGGTTTATTGATGTTATTGGCATATGAGCTCATCGATTCTTCTGTATTCTTAATGAGGTTGTGCGATTATCTTGTCCTGGCGATTCCGGTGCCTTTACGAATGTTGGCTAGTGCGGTGTCCGCTATAGCTATGACTGGTCAAATTCACAGCCGTGTAAAGCATAGAGATGTATGGCTACGTGTTCTTAAGGGTATAATCATGGCGGTGCCGGTATTGATTATCTTCGGGGTATTGTTTTCGCAAGCCGACTTGGCTTTTTCGAAATTTATTAAGGGTTTTGTAAATATAAATATTACGGAATACGAAATACAATATCTCGTATTATTGCTTCTTTCCTTCGTGGCGGCTTTAAGCTTTCTTTCTTACATAACTTTCTCTAAACAGAGTAAACCGGAATTGTTTCCAGAAAAATCTGATGTAATAGTACGTTCAGGCAAAGAAATAGAAGTGATGATTTTCTTGGGACTTATCTCGGCTTTGTTCCTTGTGTTCATCGGTTTTCAGGTTACGTACTTGTTTGGTGGGGAGACAAACATCAGCAATACCGGATTTACTTATGCAGAATATGCGCGTCGTGGTTTTTGGGAATTGTTGGCAGTGGCGATGCTGTCGTTTTTGGTGTTGTTGGCTTCCGAAAAGTATGCCGGTGTTGAATCAAAAAAAGACAGGCGATTTAACATACCTGCCCTCATACTCATAGTCGAGGTTGGGGTGGTTATCTTTTCTGCGTTTAAGCGATTGTCGTTGTATATAGATGCTTATGGTATGACCATACTGCGTTTTTATGTTGCCGGATTCATTATACTGTTGTTGGTATTATTCATCTTGATTGCCGTTAAATTCATAAAGTCAAAGAAGGAACATTTCTTTGTTTTCGGCGCATTGCTTTCGGTAGCGGGATTTATTATTGCCATGGATCTAATGAATCCCGATGCTTTTACGGCCAGATATAATATTGAACGATATAACCGGACGGGCAAGATAGACGTTTCCTATATGAGAGAGCTTTCTGCCGATGCGGAATCTCAGAAGATAGAACTGTATAATCAGCTGGAAGGCGATGATAAGGAGGTTCTCTGGGAATTGCTTAAGAAGCATAAAGATAAGCTGGAAGAAAGCAAATATGATTGGCAATCAACAAACCTCTCTCGAACTCGGGCCCTGAAGTTATTGCGGGAGTTTGTAGAATTATAACTTGAGGATACAGATAAGTGTTGAGCGCTCCGAAGCGGTGGGCCGAGCTCAGCTCGGTGGACTGGTGGACCTAAACTGGACAATAAATAAGGATATGATACGATATGAGCACCTTGAAAACTAGGAGGAAGTTATGTCCGTAACTAAGAAGACCTATGTTGAATTTATTGTGCCAGGACTGCTATTTCCAGAAACTGAAGTAGTTGAGGTGAAAAGCCGTGATGTTCAGGATTTACGAATTCCAGAACGCGCCTATGGTTTTAGATTCTTTGATATTTTGATAACCCAAGTTTCCAATAATGGCAAAAAGAAGGTAAATGCGGAGAGCAATCCAGTAAACTATTCTCGCCAGTATAACATTGGAACCAAAATTTACAGTAAGAAAGAAATGGCAAATGAGACTACCAGAGAAAAAGGCTTGAGTAAAGATGTTCGGAAAAGCAGAGAAAGAATGATGAAGCAGATGACCGACGATAAACTTAAGCGTGCGTTGAAATGCCAAGTCGGAGGATTTATCAAATTGAGAAAGGGAGAATTAGTTCTTTTGCTTAACGGCAAAAAGAGAGAAGTAGTTAAAGTCAGTTAAAGCCCAATCGGGCTTTTTATTTTGGCTTCTCCACTTTCGGCACATAATACGTCCGATAATTCTCCCGAATCTCCGCCAGAGGCGGACAGGCATGTTCGGACGGAGGCAATAGTTCGGAGCAGAATAGGACAGAGCGACACGAAAGTGTCGTTTTGTTGTTTAAGTAGGTGCTACACTTAAGGGTTAAATATGCCTTACGAATATTTGACAATGCTATCGAATTTTCTATACTTAATTTATGGTTAAGAAGAAGATTACAATTGATACGTTAGCCAGAATGACTCAAGATGAGTTCTCTCGAGTTGGAGAACGTCTCGATAACATGGAGACTAAATTTGAGGCTCGTTTTGACAAATTAGATTCTACTCTAAAAACAGTCCTCGACGTTGTTTTGGAGATACCTTCAAAGAAAGCGTTTGAGCGTTTGGATAATAAAGTTCAGACATTTGATGCTCGACTGACATCTATTGAAAGAAAGGTTAAATAATAACTGTTCTAAATATATTATTAAGTAAAAAAGGCATCCCAAAAGGGGTGCCTTTTTGCCGACCCAATCGGGCTTTTTATTTCGGCTTCTCCAGTTTCGGCACATAATACGTCCGATAATTCTCCCGAATCTATTTCGCCATCCGCCTCCGCCAGTTGGCGGATAGCGGATGGCGGACACGGGCAACAGTTTGGAGCCAACAATAAAACACTAGGAAATTTCTAGTGTTTTATTCTACTGGAGTATGGACAATCGAACCTTTACTTACTTTAGATAGATGATACAATCTGTTAAAGTTCGTTAATAAAGGGGTAAACATGCTGACACTTATTCTCGTCTTATTCATAGCTATTTTGATAGTAATGTTTGTTCGAAAATCAAAAAAATTATTCAGAACTCAAGTTGAGTTTGAATTATTCCGTACAGTAATTGATGACGAATTGAAATGCCTGTCTTCTCCACTCGCGCTTCAATTAAGGGGTTCTATCGAAGAATATGTTGACTTCAATCTCAGCGACTCTATAAGGATAGTCCCCATTAAGAAATCAGTCCTTAACATATCGGCCATGGAAGTACTGGCTAATCCACCCAAATTTCCAATCTTAAAATAAGGGATTTGCGATAAGCGCTAATTTCTTACAATAGTCTGATATTGGTCAGACTTTTTAATACCCAGGAAACCCCGCACGGAGGAGCACAGCGGGTTACTTTCTGGTCGTCGATAGGAATTAAATTTGGTATAATTGGTTTATGGATAAAAAACGATTCTGGAAAACATTTGTAGTGGTGTTTATCATCGCGTTTGCGGCTAATATTCTGACGGCTTATCTTTGGAGCTTGGCTTTTCCAAATAGTCCGTGGAGCTGGGATACAACTACGACTACGGCCGGAATGATAGCTCTGATTGTAGCATATGTTCAGCGTCATGACGGTAAAATAGAAGCCGATAAGAAACAGGATAAGGTTTTAAATTTTTTGAAAGAGAAAGGCGAAATAACTAACGATGATGTCGAGAAAGCTTTGGGTGTTTCTGATGCCACAGCGACCCGGTATCTGGATTATCTTCAAAAGCAAGGTCTCATTGTTCAGATAGGTAAAGAGGGGAGATTCGTTAAATACCGCTTAAAATAACTACTTTTCAACGGCTCACTATGTGAGCCGTTGATTTTTTCTTGATCTTAAGAAAAGGTACCTGACACCTTTTCTGACCTTCTGACTCTGAGCGGGATTGTCAAAACCACCGCAAACTGTTTAACTTACGGCAAGTTGAGCTCTTTTAGAAAATGGTAGTGATATGGATCAGGATAAGCAGAGGGTTATCAAGCGACTATTTATTTTTTTGGCTGGAATTTACTTCATTCAGGGAATTTCTCAGGGTGGGCCATCGGGGCTTTTTAGTCTGCCCATACAGTACATGCTGAGGGATAAGCTCGGCCTGGATCAGCAGCAGCTTTCGTATTTTCGGAGCTTAGTTCTGATACCATGGGCCATCAAACCGCTTTACGGATTGCTGTCTGATTTTATACCCATCTTCGGTTACCGACGACGCAGCTGGTATGTAGTTGCGTCCTCTCTGGGTATTCTTTGTTCTCTGTACCTGTTTTTCTTTTGCGATTTCAGCCAGCAGCAGTTGTTGGTATTTATGTTCGGTCAGGCGGCCAGTTTTGCAATGTGCGATGTTCTGTGTGATGCGGTGATGGTGGAAAAGGGGAAACCATTCGGTTTACTGGACAAGGCTCAGGGCGTACAATGGACGTCAATTTCTATTGCGGCGATACTGGCGGGACTGGGCGGTGGTTTGGTCGCTACTTATGCTTCTTATAACTATATGTTTTTGCTGATGGTTTTGCCGTCGTTAGCGGTCCTGATATTAGGTACTATTTATGTTCCTGAAAAAAGATTTGAATACCGGGAGCTTAAAAAAACAGAAACCGCCTCAATGATAATGCCAAAAGAGGCATTATCAGTCGGAGTGTCGGTTGCTATGCTCGTTTGGCTCATCCTGGTTTTTAACTCAAATTATTTGCACGAGGATACTCTGGAACTGTTGCTGCTCACGGCGCCGTTCTTGATGACTGGCTCGTTGTGTTTTCTGTTCCGCAGAATGCTTAACGGGACTACCTATTTCTGCATTATATTTTTATTCTGGTGCGAATTTGCCCTTTGGCTCAATGTTTCCCCGTTTTTCTACTACCAGACCTACACCTTAGGATTTTCTAAAATATTCATGGGACAACTCCAGACCATCGGTAGTGTCGGCGGAGTGATCGGCGCATTGTTGTTTCTGGCTGTTTCGCGGAAAAAGATATTATGGAAAGACCGATTTATTGCTTCGGCCAGTTTGGTAAATTTGCTTAAGTGGTCTGGTTTAATCGGCGTGATATTGATTCTTTCCAACTTTTTTCTGATAGGCACTAAGTCGGCGATCATACTTACCGTGGCTACCGCATTCATTTATCAGTTTGCTCGTTTGGCGTTGCTAGTTCTGGCGGGGGAATTTTGTCCGGTCCGGATATCCGGAACGTTTTTTGCCTTGTTGATGTCGGTAAGTAATCTTGGCACTTCAATATCGGAACGGGTTTCCGGCAAGTTATTTAATGTTTTTAAAGTGATGGCGCCGAAAAACCTTGCCGACAACTTTTGGGCGAAATTTATGGTTTGGCTCGGCTGGCCGAGCCAACATGCTGACTCGGCTGCGCCCTATGATGTTTTTGTCCAGTATTACATCATCGGCTGGCTGATAATTATTTCTCTTGCAGCGTTTTCTCTTTATTTCTTAGCCATTAGATACTTTGGCGACAGCATCAAAGAGAAGGAAGAATTGAAGGCGATAGATATTTCCCGATGGTTGCGGTTTAAAAAGACATAAGATTTCAGATTAAGGCCGGCATAATGTCGGTCTTTTTAATTTAAAATTGGACAATGCCCTCCTTCGTTCTGTCGTCGCTAAAGCTTTTTAAAAAACTTGGAGCAAAAGAGAGTGGGAGTGTTAATGGTTTTGACGATAAGGTTCCAGAAGACATTTGGATTATCTTTAGGGTTTATTTATAATTAGGTTCTAACATCGGAGTCTATCGAAGTTGAACTTCCATAATCCTAAATTCTCCATAGAGCCGATAAATATCGGCTTTTTGTTTACCCTAGCGGTGGACTGGCGAACCTAAATGAGGACCACTATTTGGGCTAGACTACAGGATACTATCCAGTGCTGGATTGGGCTTCATCATATTCCACCAACATCTGCAGTTACGGAAATGGGTGCTGTTTTTGCTGGTGGAATGTGTACCAGATGTTACAAAGTCAAAGTTGGTCAATTCATATGCAATTCTTGGGATGAATCTCAAACGGAAGTAAAAGACGGTGTTCACCATCTCAAAGGAACTAATCCGATACTTAGTTCGGGAAAATATTTTGTAATGGACCCTGAAGGTCTAGAAGAAGTTGCTATAGAAAAACGTACTGAAAAATCTAAAAAGAATAAGGCTGACTAACCATCAGTCTTTTTATTTCGGCTTCTCCAGTTTCGGCACGTAATACGTCCGATAATTCTCCCGAGATTAGAAAAGGTACCTGACACCTTTTCTGACTTTTGGTAACAGTTTTAATGAGCTAGAACGCTGACTTGATAACGTCACTTAGGGGTGGTATTGTTGTTTCACTGAGACTCACTTTACAATTTGGAAGAAAGGGTAACACCATGAATGATGTAGACAGAGAAATGGCGGAAATCAAAGATAAGATTAATCTAATATCGTCAAATCTACAAAAAATATCGTCTGTGTTGGGATAGCAGTATTTATGTCTCTTATAAAAAATGATAAGGAAACGATAATATCTCTCTTGATAATAAGCTTTATCGCTCTTTTTTTAGAATTAGCCTTCATTCGCTGGCTACCGGCCAACATCCTCTCTCTGGCTTATTTTTCAAATATCGTTCTGATTTCGAGTTTCTTGGGACTGGGATTGGGCATTATGCTAGCTCATTATAATAGAGACTTGTTCAAACTGTTCCCTTGGTGGCTGGCTATCGTTATTAGTATTTTTTTGGCATTTCGACAGCATGAGATAGTTTTACCAATCCAAAGCAGTGAATGGATCTGGAGCTATTACGGCGGAAATAAGAGCGCTGTTTATGGCGCAAGCTTCGGAATATTTACCGCCCTGACTTTTGTTTACATTTTGATAGCGGGAATCTTTGCTATGATTGGACAAAAAATGGGCCGCCTATTGGATGTATTTCAATCCAATAAGGCCTATATGATAAATATTACAGGAAGCTTGCTGGGGATTGTGACTTTTGGGCTCCTATCTTTTATGGGTGGTTGGTTCGGTTCTCCTCTATTCTGGTTTACCGTCGTCGGTTTTTTGTCTTTTTGGTTTTTTAGAAAAGAGAAAAAACAACTGTTTATCTCTGTCCTTGCCGTTGCCGTAATTTTATTTTTAGTCTGGTCTGATTCAAAAGACACTATCTGGTCTCCGTATTACAGTATTCAATATAAAACATCAGAGGATAACTCGATACTTGTTTTTATCAACCAATTTTTTCACCAGAAAGCTGTTAATTTCAAATCTGACGAAACCGCTCTTGCCAAGTATAGCATTCCTTATCAGCTTAAAAATCCTAATAACGCGTTGATTCTAGGAGCCGGCACTGGTAATGATGTGGCCGTAGCGCTAATGAACGGGGTTAAAGATATAGACGCGGTAGAGATAGATCCTGCTATATTGCAATTGGGAAGGATCAATCCAAATCTGCCCTTCGATAGTCCCTATGTGCGAACGATAGTTGATGACGCACGATCTTTTTTAAAGAGAAATGACAAAAAGTATGACCTGATCGTGCTAGGAACTCTTGATTCACACGCCCTCCTCTCGGGAATGTCTACGGTTAGGTTAGATAATTTTGTTTATACATTCGAGTCAATGAAAAATATAAACAGCCGACTGAATGAAGACGGAATGGCAGTAATGATGTTTTCGGCTCCGAATCAATGGTTGGCGGAAAAACTTCTTCAGCTGGCTTATAATTCCTTTGACCACCCAGCTTTTATTGTTTTTCAAGATAGTTACTTATTCAACCTTATGATCTTCGGCGGATCGGGAGCCGCTAATATTACTGTTTTAGGAAACGAAAAAGGCGTTGAGATCTCTCCTATTGAACGAAACCCTCGGTGGAAAGATATTTCAACGGATGACTGGCCTTATCTTTATTTAGCTGAGAGGACTATTCCATCCCATTACCTTAAAGCGATCTTGCTCCTGCTTATAATCTCTCTCTTGGCCGTTCTGATAGGATCGCGTTTCAGAATAGAAAAGGGCCTTAGCGGAATTAATTTTTTCGTTTTGGGCAGCGCCTTTCTTTTATTGGAGACTAAAAGCGTAACTACCTTGTCGTTGCTTTTTGGGTCAACCTGGCTGGTCAATGCGTTCGTCTTTAGCGGAATTCTTCTCCTGACCCTATTCGCAAATTATCTGCTTTTAAAAAGAGTGCCTGACAAAATTAATCTATTTTACATTCTTCTTGGAATTTCTCTGATTCTAAATTATTTAGTTCACCCAGATATTTTTTTGGGAAGCAGTTTTTGGTTTAAGTCTGTTATTCCCACCATCTTGATAGCTCTGCCTTTGTTTTTTGCCGCTTTTATATTTGCTTTTTATATTAAACTGAAAAGACAGTTAAGCCCTATTCTTGGGGTTAATTTGCTCGGGGCTGTTTTTGGTGGATTTTTTGAATACAGCTCTATGTTAATTGGTCTTAATAATCTATATATTATTGTAGCTGTATTTTATCTGATTTCATTTTTAGCTTATAAATTTGGAAGGCAAGAGATACAAAACCAGAGTTTATAACTCTGGTTTTGCATTGAATGGCTATGGGAGTATAATTAATACATGGATCAACAATTAACTAAAATACCGATGGAAAAAAGAAAAATGTATATATTGGCCGGTGTGGTCGTTATCGCTGTTGCCAGCTTACTTGCCGTCTACTTCTTTCTCTTAAGGGGAGAGCCAGCAAATGTCGGGGATAATGCGCTCCAGCAGACATCCGGTTCAGCGGAATCTATTACTGACAGCGCTACGGAGGGCGTCCTAGAAATCGATACAAATCCGATGAAGAATGCGCCCGATACTAATCCGGTTACAAAAACAAATCCTTATTCAAATACTAAAACCAATCCTTTCGAATAATTTTAACATATGAAAAACAAAACTATTTTAAAACTAATATTACTAACTGCTGTTTTATACAGCGGTTATGTATTTGCGCAGTCGTCTTTCGATGACATCTCATATCCCATACCGGAACTGGGCAATTGCACAAGCAAGACGGATTGCAAAGAATATTGTGATAATGAGGAAAATATGTCTGCCTGTCTCATTTTTGCGGAACAAAATAACTTAATGTCTTCAACGGAATTGAATAAGGCAAAAAAAATTACAGGTACAGGCCTGAAGGGTCCGGGCGGATGTAGTGGAAAGGAGCAATGCCAGCTATATTGTGATGATATAGACCATATTAATGAATGCATTGCTTTTGCCGAAGAAAATGACTTGTTACAACCAGATGAACTGGCGGAAGCCCGTAAGATTAAGCAAGCGATAGACAGTGGAATAAAACCGCCTGCGTGTAAAAATAAAAAAGAGTGTGATTCTTATTGTTCAAAAGGAGAGAATATGGAGGAGTGTATAGGATTTGCAGAAAAAGCCGGATTCCTTCAGGCAGGTGAATTACAGGAAGCTAAGAAAGTGCTCCAGGCAATAAAGCGAGGAGCTAAGCCACCTCCATGTCGTGGAAAAGTGGAATGTGATGCATATTGCGCGGAAGATTCTCATTTCCAGGAATGTATGGTTTTTGCCGAAGCTGCAGGTTTGGTATCGCCCGAAGAACTTGAAATGATGAAAAAGACGGGTGGAAAAGGTCCGGGCGGATGCCGTGGTAAAGAGGCATGCGATACATATTGCGAAAATAATATGGAAGCTTGCACTCAATTTGCGCTCGATAATGGATTAATAAAGCCAGAAGAGGCCGAAATGATGAAAAAGACTGGCGGAAAAGGACCTGGAGGATGCAAGGGTAAAGAAGGGTGCGAATCTTTCTGTAATGATCCCGCCAACCAGGAAACTTGTTTTAATTTTGCTAAAGAGAACGGGTTAATTTCGGAAGAAGATTTGAAAAAAATGGAAGATGGGCGTGAACAAATGAAAGGTGCCGTTTCGGGTATGCCCGCTGAGGTCAAAGATTGTTTGAGGGCAGGAGTGGGTGAAGAAGTGCTTTCAAAACTTGAGAGCGGAACATTTTTGCCGAGCAGGGAGGTAGGTGAAAAGATGGGAGAATGTTTCCAGCAGATGGGACCGCCACAAGATCAACGGGATGGATTTGAGGGAAGAGAGTCTGGCTCTAATCGCACACCTCCGCAGGGATCCGAAGGACAGCCGGGTGAATTTCGTAGTGGACCGGGAGGATGTACTTCGCCTGAGGAGTGCCGTTCTTATTGCGAAAGCAATCCGCAGGAATGCGGAATACCTTCTGGTGGTCAAACACAGGAGTCATCGCAAGGTAGAGAAGGTGATGTACCTCCTCAGGATTATCAAAGACCACCAGGTGAATTTCGACCTCCTGAAGGGCAAATGCCTCGGGGAGATTATCAACAACCACCGGGTGAATTCCGACCTCCCGAAGGTTATCAGCAACAACCACCGGGTGAATTCCAACCTCCCGAAGAACAAATGCCTCGGGGAGATTATCAGCAACCACCGGAGGGTTATCAGCAGGCTCCACAGAATTATCAGGCTCCGTCCGTAGAGCAGAATAATACTCCTTCTTCGGGTGAAACTGCTCCGCCCCCACCACCTACTACGGAACCGGTAAGTATTCTTTTTCGTAGTTTGAGGGCAATGCTATTATTTCTCGTTGAGCCTATGGTAAAGTAAACACATTACAAAAGAGACTATGCCGAACGGCTAAGATACCCGACCTTGCGGTCGGGGATTTTATTTTTTGTTTTTGTAATGATTCTTGGCGGTATTTTACCTGCTATAATGTGATAATCAACCCCCAGTCTCTTTACGAATCTTTTTTTATAACTTACAATCCTACTATTGTTTTTTAACAAACAGGGGAGAGTCTATGTGCGCAATTTTTGGTATTGTTGCAAAAAAATCCAACCTAGAAATAGTCGACCTATTTATAAAGGGTTTTTCCAGACTTCAGCATCGGGGATATGAAAGTGCGGGTGCCATATATTCAAATGGTAATTATGTTTGGACGCATAAAGATTTTGGAACTATCGCTCAGGTATTTACTCCGGAAGCGATAGCCGAGATTAAGAAGCACAAACCCAAAATGATTATCGGGCAAACGCACTATTCAACCAGCGGCAATAAATCACGACGCAATATTCCGCCACAATGGATGGACACTTTGCTGGGACGATTCGGTCTGATTCATAACGGTAATATTCCAAATTTAGATAATAAGAAAATTAAGCTGGAACAGGAATCTAACGGTGATGTTAGATTTGAAGACGACGCTGAAGAAGTTATGAATGATACAGAGTTTATGCTTAGAAACATTGTTTGGCTATCAGATCAGAACAATCATAATATTTTCGAGAGTATAACTAAATTTATAGATAGCGTTGCTGGAGGATATTCAGCGGCATTAATTTCTAAAGACAGCGTGATTCTATTTAGAGATTCTTGGGGTAATCGTCCCTTATTCATCGCAGAAAGCGATGATGCGATATTTTTTGCTTCAGAAACCTGTGCTTTTGAGGGTTTTGGAGCAGGAAATTCTTGGAGTCTTGGACCTGGTTATATACTAGAACTTAAAGCTAGTGGCAATTATGGCAATATATACGCGGTAAAAAAAAGTGAGCCGCTTGCTCACTGTGTTTTTGAGAATATATATTTTGCCAGACCAGACAGCCATACTTTTACTAACGTGTCTGAAAAGATTTTTAGGTTCAAGCTCGGTCAGAAATTATCTATCTGGGCGCCGGTTTTGAAGGCTGATTTTATTACCTATCTTCCTAATTCCGGTCAGCCGGCAGCTGAAGGCTATGCATATCAGTTAAAAAAACCGTTGATAGCGGTATATGTAAAGGATCCCCATATTCAGCGCACATTTATTCATCCCGATCCGGAAGAGCGCAAAAAACTGGCTGAGATAAAATACAGTCTTATTAAAGAGCTGGTGCCGGGTCAGAGGATAGTTTTAATCGACGATACTATAGTTCGAGGTACAACTATTGGAACAAGAGTAAGGGAACTTTTTGAGGCGGGCGCTTTAGAGGTTCATGTTAGGATAAGCGCGCCACCGGTTATTAGCCCCTGCTATTACGGTATCAATATGCCCACTAAAGAAGAATTAATTGCCAGTAAAAAAAATTCAAAACAAATCTGCGAAGAAATAGGCGCTACTTCTTTAGAATATCTACCATTGCAATTACTTCATGATGTAATTCAAGAAGCTGGTTCAAGTCCAGTAAATTTCTGCGACGCCTGCTTTACGGGTGATTACGGAATTAGCTTAGAATAACGACCTTTACAGGTCGTTATTTATTGTCTCTTTACTCGACTATGAGTTGACCAACCATACCCATTTGCCGGTGATTGCTCACGGAGCAATAATATTCGAAAGTTCCTAGTTTGTCAGCTATAAATTCAATTGTATCGGTTTGATCGGACTGGATAGTTTTTGTTCTAGCGTTAAATTCATCTATTACCCAATCGTGCGTTCCTTTGTTATTTTTAAAGACTATCCGCACTCTGTCGCCGTTTTTAACTCTGATTTCTTTGACGGAAAAATCAAACGTTGTTCCGATAAGTCTATGACCTAAGTCTAGGAGCTTAGCTCCTAGACTTAGAAGTAACAGAAATAAACCTAGGAGCTAAGCTCCTAGAAAAGGAATAAGCTCCTAGAAAAGGAAATTAATTTTAGTTAGATTACAAGATCAGCTCTGACGGCAACTCTTTTTGCATTAGTGCCCGTAGGCCAGCAAGTCATAAGAACTAAGGATGAACCGCTGGTTGATTCAAGCTCTCTTAGCTCAAAATCGTCCGCATTGTTGGGTGAAAATATAATAGAAAAGGGGCCAGGTCCATTTTCTTTAATAAAAAAGGTTAATAAACATTATTAATCTTTAGTAATAAATTCGTATCTATTTGGATGTCTAAATAATGATATGTGTTCTTAAATTCTAGATTTGATTGATAAAATTCAGTAATTATCAGTCAAATCTACTCATATTGAGACCAAGTTTTTGAGTCGTATTTTTATGTGGATATCTTAACTTTGCATCGATTTTAAAATAGCAATATAATGTAGGTAGATACTAAGTTTCTCGCGATTATCGCGAGTCTCGAGTTTCACGGGTTTCGCGAGGTTCTCGTGAATCTCGGAAGATGTAGATATTTTTTTGTAAGTTCGTTGAAAATATTTTCTGCGCTCAATGGAGTTTTTGTTTTAAACCGTTGAGCTTATGAATGTTGAATTATTAGAAAAAAGAAAACTAAATCGTAGAGAAAAATTAGCTTTGCCAAAAAGCCTTGTTGCTTTACCGGAGGGATATTTTTCCTTGAACGCATTGTCTGAAAAATATGGCTATGCTAAGGACTACATCGGATGGCTTTCAAGAACCGGCCGAATTGAAGCTGTTAGATATGGCAAGTATGGTCAATGGTATGGCAATGATGAATCTCTTAGAAATTACGTATCTTCACTTGCTAGCGCTAGCGAACAAAGATACTCAACTCAAAAACCTTCTCCAGAACGTAAAAAGCTTTCTTCTTTCACTCCGTCGGTAGTTGCAGGATTAACGGCATTTGTCCCGACTTCACCTTCTTCAACAGAAGAAGAACAAAGTCGAGGATCCTCGATTCCTTTAGGAATCGGGAAGCCGAAACTCGAGACTACAACGGATAGAATAATTTCTTCAGAGCCTAAGGTTGAGCAGACTCCTTTGGTATTTAAACCGACTGAGTTTTCGGCGCCGCACGTTGATGAAACGACGGAACCGAAATCTCAGCCGGTTGTACCGAATGTTCCTTCTTTAGTTCTTTCCAATGAAAGTTCCTTAAGCGCAGAAAAAAAACTTACAAAAAGGATTAACGCCGTCCTAGTATCTTCAATGATACTGGTCGGCGTTTTAATTTTGCTCTATTTACCCCAGAAACAGATTGGTCTAGTCGGACGTTTTTTCAATGATGTCGGCTATCAGATAAAATCTCCCATAACATATCTTTTCAATAAATTCTTAGTTAAATCTCTTAATCCTATCTACATCAGTATCTTTGAAGAAACTTCCATATATCTGCCTTCCTTTAATCCATATTATCCCTTCTCATCTTCATCTCCCCCTCCATCATCTTCTCAATCTCAATCTCCCTCTCAATCTCAATCTCCATCTCCATCTTTCACTAAAGTAACTCAAGAGGTAAGGATAACTAAAGACTTAACTCTTTCTCAGCTCAACGCTATCTATGGACAGATAGCTAACACAGACGCAAGAATAGACTCGTTATTAACTAGAGTTAATTCAATATCAACTAATATATCCGGTATCCCTCAAGCTCCTTCTTTTAATCCTTTCCCGCAGATAATGCCGTCTGATCCAGGCATCAGACCCACTATCACAATCAATCCTGATGACATTACAACCAAAACTCTAACTGTAACTCAAACCGCTACTATTCAATCCCTCTCAGTACTTGGAGGCATAAGTGTTGCAGGAAACGCTTCAGTAACTGGTAATTTCTCAACAGCCGGCAATTCTACCTTTGATACCGACACTCTATATATCGACGCTCTCAACAACAGAGTTGGTATCCTGACGACCACGCCCTCCACCGTCTTTGAAGTTCAAGGCACTGCTTCTGCAAGTTACGGTCTCTTCGGGACATTGCAGGTCGGGGGGTTCTCGAGCTCAAGCTATAACAAATTCGGCACGGGGACGACCGGCCATTCTAACTACATCTCATCAAGCAATGACTTACTGATAAGCGGAGACCTTGAAACCAGAGGCACGGCATCATTTGGAGGAACAGCTTCTATATCCGGCAATCTCTATGTTTTCGGAGACATCGGTATCGGAACATCCAACACTAGCGCCGAACTTACTGTCATCGGAAGCGGTTCTTTCACGGGACGGCTTAAGGCAACTAGAAATCCCACTCAAGCTCATACCGGCACTTGGCCCAATTTCACCAACACTTCCGATGCTACATTTTATCTAAACCCATCTTCTCCGGTGGCTGACGGAAATATCATTGCCTATGTCTCCGGCTCTGATCCCAAGTTTGTGGTTGACGCCGAAGGAGATATCTATGGCAACAACCTGATTCTTACCGGTTCCACTACTACCGTTACTCAAACGGTGGGAGATCTGGTTGTAGAAGGCAGTACCCAGCTAGGCGATGCCATTGGAGACAAGATATATTTTGTCGGTACGATACTGCCCAAGACTCTTTCTTCAAACATCTTCTCTGTTCAAGCTTCCCCCTCTTGGACCGGCGACTACTATATCCAAACATTGGATTCAAGTTCTAATCCAATCTTTACCATCGCTTCCACAAGCGATGGTTACTTAAGCGGCAATCTGACTGTGGCTGGAACAAGCTCTTCATCCTTTGCAGGATCCTTGGACATCTCCAAAGGATTCTCTTTTCCATCCGGCAAGATTACTGCATTAGGGAATGTGGGGATCGGGACGACAGGACCGGGGGCTCCTCTGCATGTAGTCGGTCAGTGTGTGGCGGGGGGAACAAAGCTTCGCCGTCGCAGGAAGAAAAAAAGTAAATACATTTTTGACGAGATTGAAATTAAAGACATCCAACTCGGAGATAAAATTGCTTCTCTTAACGAAGAGACAGGGGAGATAGTATATCGTTCAGTCAAAGCCCTCATGGATATGGGCATAAAGCCAATCTATAAACTGACCACAGTCAGCGGTAAAACAATCAGAACTACTGGCAATCACCCATATTTAGCGCGAGTTGTTTTTAACCAAAAACCCCGCTTTAGCGAGGTCTTTGGATCCGTGGAGGACAGGGGATTTGCACCCCTCGACTCCCAGGTGGTTAGCCGGGGTCGACACTACGTGTCCCCCACGGTGGCTTTATTGTATCAAAAAATATTAGAGATGAATAGCCAAAAAACCAAAACGGCTCCGACAGAAGCCATAAGTTTTGAGTTTATGAACTCTGACGGAGCCGCACGTAGTACCATCCCAGCTAACCACCTTAGATACAGTATATCAGAACCATTTTTAATGTCAAATCCTGCTGTGGATAGCGAGGAAGCTACCCACAAACAAGGATGGGTCAAAGCCGCTTATCTCTCGGTTGGTGACGAAATTGCGGTAGCTCCTAATAACAAAGAAGCCATTTTTGAAGCAATAACTGAAATTAAACAACTTCCCGCCGAACGGGTCTACGATATCGAAGTCGAAGGGACGCACAATTTTGTTGGCAATGACATCGTTGCCCATAACACTTTTATCACTGGTCGCACTGGTATCAATACCACTGCTCCAAGCACAATGTTTGAAGTTCAAGGCACGGCCTCGGCAAGTTATGGTCTCTTTGGGACATTGCAAGTCGGAGGGTTCAGTTCACAAAGCTATTCAAGATTCGGAACATCAACCACCGGCCATTCTAACTACATCTCATCAAGCAATGATTTACTGATAAGCGGAGACCTTGAAACCAGAGGCACGGCATCATTTGGAGGAACAGCTTCTATATCCGGCAATCTCTTTACTTACGGAACCAATACTTTCTCGGGAATCACCACCCAGACTGGTCTCTTTTCTTTCACCAACGCTTCCGGTTCGGGCTCCTTAGAACTTGGAAGCTCGGCTTCCAAGTTAGGAATCAATGCCGGAGCCAACACCGATACCATGTTTGAAGTGGGTGGGACAGCCAGTATTTCCGGCAATGTATATTTCGGTTCAAAAGCTTCTGTTTCAAGCAACCTTCAAATATCCGGTCGTTTCATTGCCGACACATCTGCCTCCCACTCCTTTATTGGAGATCTAACCATATCCAAAGAATTTGTATCTTCCGGTACGGCTTCCAATTCATTTGCCGGAAGCTTGGATATCTCCAAAGGATTGCGCATAACCGGTAATATCACTAACGATGTCTTAACCGCATCAAGATTAGTATTCTCCAACGATTCTAAAGTCATATCTTCCGTATCGGACTTAACTTCATGGATAGCGGGAACAGCAAATCAGGTTACAGTTACAGATGACAGCGATGGAAGCGTGACCCTGTCTTTACCTCAAGACATTCATACCGGAGCATCGCCAACTTTTACTGGACTGTTAGTCAATGGCCGAGCTGAAGTCCAGGGCACGGCCTCGGCAAGTTATGGTCTCTTTGGGACATTGCAAGTCGGAGGGTTCAGTTCACAAAGCTATTCAAGATTCGGAACATCAACCACCGGCCATTCTAACTACATCTCATCAAGCAATGATT
>Ga0209541_10006521_pt1 | contig 19856 bp, 15 predicted proteins | sample RifCSPlowO2_01_FD_184027 | JGI IMG/M metagenome (GOLD analysis project Ga0209541, IMG submission 184027) | Groundwater microbial communities from Rifle, Colorado - Rifle CSP2_plank lowO2_0.1 (SPAdes) (version 2) | ecosystem: Environmental > Aquatic > Deep subsurface > Groundwater | place... | reverse complement strand
CGACTGTCCCAGGTGCACAGCCAGTGACAGCTGCTTGCTTCGAGAGCTTGGCGCTTTCGCGCGCAAGCGACGCTCGACGCTCCTCGGCCTTCTCCACCAACTTGCGAGCTTCATGCACTGCTGGCGAATCGTGGGCCCTGAGACGTTTCTCCGCCGCTTCGAGCGCTTTATTGCGCTCGATCTCTTTCGCGAGCTCGCGAATCCTTTGCTCCTTTTCGGAAGCAATCAGATCCACGAACGCTTCCTCCTCGGCTTCGGTCATCACCTTTTTCTCAACTTTCTTTTCCTGCGCCGCGCCGGGAAACGGCGTCGCAGTGGGCTGGTTCGGAGTGGCCTTTGCGGCACACCCGGAAAACAGCCAACTGGCCAATCCGACGACAAGGATCACTCTCCAAATGTGCCTCATTGGGCACCTCCTCTGTTTATTATCTTACACCATTTCACATTTTTTGTCAATACCAAAAATAACATTTATAAATAAGGCCTTTTCCCCCTTTTTTATTTAGAAATTAGAAATTAAAAATTAGAAATTGTGTTATTATATTCTATATGGTTCTCTTTGATGAAGATAAACAAAACAAGCGAGTAGAAGATCTTCGGAGAGAAGAGGAGGAGGATTTGGCGCAATCGTTGTCTTCAAAATACGGCATCCCCTACTTGGACCTCACCGTCACCCCGATTAACATTGATGCCATGCGAGTAATATCGGAAACAGATACTCGTCAGGCCGGAATAGCCGTTTTTGACGAAGTTGACAAAGTTTTAAGCATTGGCGCGCTTTCTCCTGAAAATACAAAAACTATTGGGGCTTTGGAAAAGCTCAAAACCAAGGGTTACACCATAAAACTTTTTATGGTCTCCCATGCCAGCTTGAATAAAGTCTGGGACAGATACAAAGATTTGTCATATTCCTTTGAAACAAAATCCGGCGCTTTGGATATTTCCAACGACCAAATCACTGAATTTTTGGAAAAAGTTCACTCTATTCCGGACGTTCAACAACTGATTGGACAAGTGCTTTCCATGAAAAAAAGTTACAGAATTACCAGAATCATGGAAATAATTTTGGCCGGCGGGATAGCTATAGACGCTTCCGATATTCATCTAGAGCCGGAAAAAAACTATGTGCGACTGCGATATAGGCTGGATGGAATTCTGACGGATATTTTGGAGTTTGATTTGGAAACATTTAATCTCCTGCTTTCTCGCCTCAAACTCATTTCCAATCTCAAACTAAACGTGACTGGCGCCCAAGACGGCCGTTTTAGTATAAAAATTAAAGACAGTGAAATTGAAATCCGCACCTCGCTTTTGCCGGGGACCTATGGGGAATCAGTTGTATTGCGACTGCTCAATCCGCATTCGCTTTCAACTCCATTAAACGAGCTGGGCATAAACGATAAATTGCTTAAAATATTGGAGCACGAAATTTCAAAACCGAACGGGATGGTAATTCTGACCGGTCCGACCGGTTCCGGGAAAACCACTACTTTATACGCCCTTCTCAAAAAAATCCACACATCGGAAGTCAAGATAATCACCATTGAAAATCCGATTGAATACCATTTGCCGGGGGTAGTTCAAACTCAAACTGACGAAAGGAAAAACTACACTTTTGCCGAGGGTCTGCGCAGTGCCCTAAGACAAGACCCGGATGTCATCATGGTCGGCGAAATTCGCGATCGCGAGACAGCGGAAATTGCCATTAACTCCGCATTGACTGGGCATTTGGTTTTTACCACCCTTCACACCAACAATGCCGCTGGAACTTTTCCTAGACTGATTGATTTTGGCGTGAACCCAAAAATTATTTCGTCAGCCATAAACTTGGCGACTGCCCAAAGATTAGCCAGAAAACTTTGCAATAATTGCAAGAAACAAATCAACCTTGCAGGAGAAGAAAAAAAGATTATAGATAAGGTTTTAAACAGTATTGTGGATAAAACTTATTTGAATGGTTTGAACCGCAATCATATTTGGCAAGCAGTCGGGTGCGACAAGTGCAATATGATTGGTTTTAAGGGAAGAATCGGAATACATGAAGGAATTATCGTTGATCAAGACATTGAAACCACTCTTCGTGGCAACCCAAGCGAGAGGGAAATAAAAAAATCGGCTCAAAATCAAAAAATATTGGACCTGTCGCAAGATGGAGTATTGAAAGTCCTTGCCGGCATCACCACTTTGGAGGAACTGCGAAGAATAGTTGATATTGAAAGGGAATAGATATATTTGCCAGAATAAATCTTTAAGGTCGTAATGTCTAAGCTGCTTGCTTTCATATTTTGGCTATTTATACTAAATGATAAGAGTAGTCTTTGGATAAAATGGCTCCAAGACATAAATCTCTAAGCAACACTTTTAATTGTAGAACCAAAAGCTAAGTATTTCGCAAAGGATAATTCCAGAATACGCCTAAGGCGTATCCAGAACGTCCTCGCAGGAAGACTCGTAAACATAAATGCTTAGTTGCTTAGAGATTTATATTTTGGAGCGACAAGTAACTTATGGTTGTAGTTTAGCACAAAAAGATTTTTCTGTCAAGTGCATATTGCTTGCATTGGTTTGTAGTATAATTAGAAAAAGTATGACAAAAAAAATGAAATCTAGGCCGGAGCGAAGCATAGATAAAGATAAGGCGAAAGCTACGGCTGTGCAAGCTACGACTGAACTTGAGAAAGAATCTGTTTTCCTTGATACCACTCTCCGTCCCGACAAATGGAATGATTATGTCGGTCAAATCAATATAAAAAAGAATTTGGAGATACTTCTAAAAGCGGCAAAGGAAAGAAACCACCCGCCGGAACATATTCTTTTTTACGGACCTCCCGGATTGGGCAAAACCACTCTTGCTTATCTTATCGCCAAAGAAATCGGAGCTCAAATGAAAGTCACTTCTGGTCCTGCCATTGAAAAAATCGGCGACTTGGCTTCAATTTTGACCAATCTTTCACCGGGAGATATTTTATTTATTGACGAGATTCATCGTCTGAACAAAACTATTGAGGAGGTGCTTTATCCCGCTATGGAATCTGGCTCACTTGATATTATTATCGGAAAAGGACCTTCGGCTCGGACAATACAACTTGAGCTTCCGCCATTTACTTTGATTGGCGCTACAACTCGTATCGCTATGATCTCCTCCCCTCTTCGCTCCCGTTTCTCCGGTGGTATTTTCAAGCTTGAATTTTACAGCCATGATGAAATCCAGAAAATCATCACTCGTTCAGCAAAAATTTTGGGGATTGATTTAGAAAAAAAGGCAGGTGAGGAGATTTCAAAGAGGAGCAGGTACACTCCTCGCACAGCAAACTATTTTTTGAAACGCTGTCGTGATTTCGCCCAAGTACACAAAACCGAGCTTACTAAAAAATCGGTGGATGAGGCTTTGAAACTTTTGGGTATTGATGAGATTGGTCTTTCTCCGTTCGATCGGGATATTTTGCATACCATAATAAAAAAGTTTTCCGGCGGACCGGTCGGACTTAATACTTTAGCGGCCGCCCTTTCCGAAGAACAAGCCACGATTGAGGAGTTTAACGAGCCATATCTGATTCAACTTGGTTTTCTTGAGCGAACTTCACGAGGCAGAACTGCAACGGCTTCGGGGTACGAGCACTTGGGACTAAAACCTCAAACTTTACTGTAAAAATCTGCTTAATCCACTCTCTTTTGAAAACTCAATACATTATCTTAGTGCTATAGCACTAAGATAATGTATGTTGATATTGTTTAATTTATCTTGATTCTTTATTCATTATTCTATATTCTTTGTTTATGAGTGGTCACAATAAGTGGTCAAAAATTAAGAGGCAGAAAGAGAAAACTGATGCACAGAAGTCAAAGATTTTCGGCAAAATGGTGCGACTTATTACCGTTGAAGCTAAAAAAGCGGGTGGAAACGTGAATTCCCCGGGACTGAAATCTGCAATTGAAAAAGCCAGAGCTATGAATGTGCCGAATGAAAATATTGAGAGGGCAGTAAAAAAGTTTTCCGAAGGAGGTGAAATGGATTCGGTTGTTTACGAAAGTTATGGACCGGGTGGTTGTGCTATGGTAATTGAAGTATTGACAGACAACCACAATAAAACCACCCAGGAAATAAAATTGATTCTTTCAAAGCATGGCCACACATTAGCTGGTATGGGTTCAGCCAGTTGGGCCTTCGTTCACAAACCGGGTGAAGGTTGGATTCCAACCACAACCATTCCTATTTCTCCAGAAGATGGAGAGAAACTCGGAAAACTTGTTGACGAATTGGAGGAGTCAGATGATGTGCAAGAGGTGTTTACGAATGCAGAGTAGAATTTTAAATTATAAATTTTAAGTTTTAAATGAATGTTTAAATTTTAAAATTTGATTTTGATTTAAAATTTATAAATTAAAATTTAAAATTATTATGAGAATTATCGCTATCGATCCTGGATATGAAAGACTTGGAATAGCTATATTGGAAAAAACTGAGTCTTGGCCGAAGCGAAGCGAAGGCAATAAAACATATAAGGCGCGAGCTACGACTGAAACTTTGATTTTTTCGGAATGTTTTAAAACAAGTTCAAAACTTCCCCACCACGAAAGACTTTCACTCATTGGGAACAGGATTAAAGAAATAATAAAAAAATATAAACCAGAACAATTGGCAACAGAGAAACTTTTTTTCTCTGGTAATCAGAAAACTGCAATGCTTGTGGCCGAAGCTCGCGGAGTAATTCTCTATAGCGGAAGCTCACTGGGACTAGAAGTTTTTGAATACACACCAAACCAAGTCAAAATTGCCATCACTGGCTATGGCCGAAGCGAAAAAACTCAAATGATAAATATGGTAAAAAAGCTAATAAAAGTAGATTCTAAAACAAATAGTGATGATGAATTTGACGCAATAGCCATTGGCCTAACCCATTTTGCAATAAATAGATAAGAGAAAATTTTAACTTCTCATCATTTTGAGAAACACATCTTGGGGAATGTTGACTTTACCCTTCCCTCTCTCTTTCATCTTCTTCTTTCCTTTCTTTTGCTTTTCGCGAAGTTTCATTTTTCGAGTAATATCTCCACCATACATATGCTGAGTCACATCTTTACTAAATGCGGAAACTTTTCTACTTGAGATAATTCTTCCCAGTGCTTTACCTTGAATATTCATAACAAACATTTGGCGAGGTAGGATGTTATGAAGCTTTTCTACTGCGGATTCTGCTTCTTGCTCTACTATACGACGAGAAACAACCCGAGAAAAAGCAGGTAAGACTTCGTCAGCAACTAAAATATCCAAGCGAACCACATCTGCTTTTCGCATCCCTTCTATTTCATAAGAAATTGAGGCAAAACCGGAAGAAAGACTTTTTAATTTATCAAAAAAATTTCTCATAAGTTCACGAAGTGGCATTTTCAAAAAAAGCCGAGTTCTATCTTCTCCAAAGTTCTCCGAATCTCCTAACTCTGCCTCGTGTTCATAAAGTAATAGCATTATGTTACTCACATAAGCAATAGGAGTGATCATAGTTATGTTGACCCACGGCTCTTTTATTTCAGAAAGTAAACCTTCGTCTGGAAAATGAGCTGGAGAATAAATGATCTCCCTCTTCCCCGCTTTTGCTCCTTGTTTATATGTCACTTCATAAGTAATTGTGGGCATTGTTACCACCAGCTCTAAGTTAAACTCTCGATGAAGTCTCTCGGAAATTATCTCTAAATGAAGCATCCCAAGAAAACCGCATCTGAATCCTCTGCCCAATGCCCCGGATGATTCTTCTTCATATGTATATGACGAATCTGATAATTTTAATTTTCCTAGAGCTTGTTTTAGAGTAGTGAAATCGTCCTGACTCTCTGGATAAATAGAAGCCCAAACTACAGGCCGAGGTAACATGTATCCTGGGAGAGGGGCCAGTGTGTCATTCATGCTCGCCACAGTATCTCCAACAGATGCAATACCTGGTTGTTTGATACCGGTCACAATATAACCAATTTCCCCTGCAGAAAGAGACTCGACCGCAACTTCACCTGGAGAAAATATCCCTACTTCAATAGCTGTAAACTTTTCTTTGGCAATTTTAAAAATGAGTGGAGTGTTTCGAGAAATTTTACCGCTCATAACCCGAACGAAAACAATAACCCCTCTATGAGTGGAATATTTGAAATCAAACACTAATGCTTGAAAAGCATTCGCGGACTGACGCAGACTTAACGCAGACTGATGCAGATTGGGTGCAGGAACACGCTTTATTATTGCTTGCAAAAGTGCCTCAACTCCTTCGCCTGTCCTACCTGAAACTTCCAAAATATCTTCTTGACGACAATTTAAAAGTTTTATCACTTCTTCCCGGACTTCAGAAATTCTAGCCAAAGGAGAATCAATTTTGGAGATAACCGGAATAATTGTCAGTCCCGACTCTTTGGCCATGCCTAAAGTGGTCAAAGTTTGAGCCTGAACTCCCTGTGTTGCGTCAACTAAAAGTATAGAACCTTCAACAGCTTTGAGTGCCCGGGAAACTTCGTATGAAAAATCAATATGCCCTGGTGTGTCAATCAAATTGATAATGTAATCCTGACCGGACATTTTGTACTTCATGCGAACTGGTTGCATTTTTATGGTAATTCCTCTCTCGCGTTCAAGTTCCATTGAATCCAGAACTTGATCTTGCATTTTGCGCGCTTCTATCGTGTCGGTTATTTCAAGCATTCTGTCAGCTAAGGTGGATTTACCGTGATCAATATGGGCAATAATTGAAAAATTCCTTATATTTTCCATTGTGCTCCATATTAAAGCACGAATTTTGGTTAGAGACTAATGCTAATTTATCCTAGCTTAACTCCGCATCCGGAGGAAGAGGGGTGGCTTTCCAAATTTTCTTATGCAAGATGTTCCATACTTCCACTAATTCCACATTTCGCAATAATATTAGTACGATAACAGCGCTGACGATCCCTATAATACCCGATAATAATCCTTGCAAAAATATGCCTGGTAAAGTGTTGAGATTAAAAACATTATCAAAAATATTCAAGCTTTGGTAAGCCATAAAACCCATGATTATAGAGGAACTTAATGTGTGAAAAAGAGTTTTAAGAATCGGTTTTGAAAATTCAGGAAATTGCCTGCCAAAATCAATCCAATGAATAATGAGATTGACAATAACTCCAATGGAAAATCCCAAAGGAAGCATCAGGACAATTGTGCCTGGAATTTCTGAAACTTTCAGGATAGACTCCACAAAATTTCTAAAGAATGAATTGTTTTGAAAAATCTGGATAAGAAAATAGCTGCCGAAAATAAGAATGATGGCTGATATCACATTCATAACCAAAGGTCTTTTAGTTTTGCCTTGAGCATAGTATGAACGAACAAAAAGCGACACTAAATTTTGGGCCAAAAGGGAAACAACAAAAAGAGCCAGAGCGGCGGCGGTAAGACGAGTATCATCCCAATTAAATTTGCCCGCTCCTAAAATCGTACGGACAATTTGGGCTCGCAAAACTATAAATAAAACGGCAATAGGAATGGACCAAAAAATAATATGCCGAGCGGAGATAATCATTTGTTCCAAAAATTTATTTTTCTCTCCGTTGCTAAAAAGTTTGGTTAAAGTTGGAAAGGCAGCCAAAGAGTAGCTGACTCCGATAATACTGAAAGGGACGGATTGCAAATTTAAGGAAAAGTTGAAAACCGAAATTGAACCGGGAGTAAAAAGCGAAGCCATGGAAATAAGAAATAGTTTAGCAATTTCGCTTGAAGAAGCGGTGATTGTGCGGGGAATTGATATTAAAATAATAGTCTTAACGGAACTAAGTTTTATCGGAAAATGAAATTTAGGCAGCATTTTTTGATTGATAATAAAGGGCAGTTGGATGGCAAAATGGAAAAAAGCTCCCAAAATCACGCCAAAACCCAAACCATACAAACCAAATATTGGGTAGAAAAAAACAATGCCGATAATAATGCCGATATTGTACAAAACTGGCGAAAGGGCATAAATAAAAAATCTCCTACTGACTTGAGTAATACTAGCTAAAAGATTTGAAAAACCTAAAAAGATTGGGGAGAGAAGAAGTATTCTGGTTAATCCGATTAGTTCTCCGAAGGAGCTTGATTTTGCAAATGCCGGGAAAATAAAAGCCATGAGATATGGCGCCAGAAAATATGCCACCAACCCAGAAATAGCCATGAAACAAAAAAAGAAGGTGAAAACTGAATTTATAAATTCTTTGGCTTCTTTTTGTCCCCTTTCAAATTGTTCAGTAAGAAAAGGTATAAGAACCGATATTGATACGATGGAAGCAATACTAACAAACAAGATGTCTGGGATTCTAAAAGCGGAATAGTAGAGATCTAGAACATCCCCGGCGCCAAACTGGGCAGCTAAAATGCGGTCTCTGAATAAAGCCAAAACTTGGGAACAAATGGCAAAAAATCCTAAAAGATAAGCAGCTTGATGGATTCCGGCTATTTCGCCGTTTAATAAATTTAAAAATCTTTTTACCATTATTTAATAATTTATTGTTTAGCTTCTTTGACTGGCAAGCTCTTGGCTTTTTCCGGTTTTGAATTTGCAGTATTAGTAAAGATAGGTTTTCCGGTTTTTAAATTTGAAATAATATCAATAACTTCCCGACTGTCAGGATTGGTTATTAGTATATCCTCAAACTGCTTTATAGCCTCTGCTCTATCGCCTATGGATTCATAGGAAAGACCCAAAAAATATTTTGCATTGGCATAATCCGGAGCAATTGTTATGGCTTTTTCCAAAGCTTCAATGGCTTTATCAAAGTTTTTAATATTATATTCAAGTAACCCTAACTGAAAGAAAATGGCTGGATTGGTTGGGTCAATAACAGAAGCCGATGTCACTGATTTTATCGCTCCATTTATGTTGTTATCCGCCACTTCAATTTGTGAGAGTAGGAAGTAAGCATCGAGATAATCATTTTTCATTTTAGTAGCTTCTTCCGCGTAAATTCTGGCTTGATTCCAGTCTTTGCGAACAGTTGCCAGTCTAGCAAGGAAAAGAAATATTCCGGGATTTTTTGGGTTGTGTTTTAAGGCCTCTGTATAGGCAAATTGGGCACTTTCATAAGCCCCGTCAATTTTTAACTCTGGAGCAGATATTGTTTCATAAACTCTGCCAAGAGCCATCCAGTTTAGATAATTTAAGGAGTCCTTGTTTTGTGCAGATTTCGCGGCAGTAATGGCGTCTGTTAAAACATCATTAAACTGTTTTTGGATATCTTCAACTTTTACTTTGGAGGTATCTTGGGATACGACAGCGTTCAGTTTCAACAACTCAATCTCTGAAAGTGACCTGTAATAAATATCATTTGGCACAACTTCAATAGCATTCATCATCAAATTTTCCGAAGCATTGATGTCGCCGGAAGAATTGAGGGCTTTTGAACTTTTCTGGAAATACCATAAAGATTTTGAGCTTTTAAACAAACCATAGCCCAAAGAAATACCAGCCACAAGAAAGGCGACAAAAATCAATGATGATATAAATCCGAGTTTCGGATTATCCGAAAACTTTCTTTTTTCAACTTTTATCAAACCAGATAGATAAACCGAAGCAAAAAATAAGCCACTAAAAAAGAAGGTTAAAATAAATATAGCTACGCTAGGAACAAAAACGAAAATCATTATCCATAAATACAAAGAAACAAAAAATGACGAGGTCAATAAATATCTTATGAAAGAATCTTCAAGCCGAACAAAAATGGATTTCACTCCGAGATAAACATAAAAAATAAAAAAAATAAGCCATGAAAGTATACCGATAATTCCGGTGGCAATCAAAAATGTTGGAATAAGTCCAGAACCATTGGCAAAATCTACATTCCAAAGAGAAGTATTTGCGACATTATTCGGTTTCCATTTAAGCCACTCTTTGGTAAAAGTATTTGGACCAGAACCAAAAAGCGGATGTTCATTTATGGTATTTCTGGCAACTTCCATAGTAGCAGAAAAGGAGGGCTGGATTTCCGTATTTGAAACTCTGAAAGTATTTGAGATAAAAGATCCAAGTGAAGTGCTGCCAAAAATGAAAACGACAGAAACCACAAAAACCACCAATGGATATGGTCGGACACGTGAGAGACGATTTTTAAAAGAATTGTTTTCTAAATCCAAAACCGCGCCAGCAGAACTGAAAATCTTGTAAACAATAAAAAGAAAGGAGCAAATAGCTATAATAATCCAAATAACATTAAAATTTACAAGAGCCAAAAAAAACAGTGAAAGTAATAATGCAGTGGAAATTAAAATCTTCATAAACTTGCTAACATCTGCCATTTCAAAAGTAAAAAGAGAAAGTAAGGTTCCAATGCCAAAAAATATTCCGACATTATTCCAGCTTCCAATTGGGGTGGATGTCAGGCTGGTAAAAATACCAAAAGAGAGAAAATCAGCGCCGAAAATAAGTCTGATTATGATAAAAAGAGATAATATAATGAAAGAAACCAAAAAGGTAAAATATGAGTAGAATATTCTGTTTTTTTCTTGAAATAAAATGGAAACCAGAAATAAATAAGCAAAACTAAGCAGTATAAAACCAACAGTGTTTATATCAAAAGTGTAACCAAAAAAAGACATTCTTGAAAAACCGTTGGCAATACCTGCTAGTAAATAAACTAGAGGAACTACGGCCATAGATCCGAGAATATATTTTGACCGAACCGGCCAATCAAAAGATCCGTAAAAAAGATTTGTGACAATATAAATTATTACTGACACTATCACTCCAAGAGAAAAAATCAGACTGGTGCTAAATTGCGTGGAAATGAGTGTTCCTGGGAGAAAAAAGATTGGAACAAGAAAAGTGGTAATAAGTAAAATTCTGAATAAAATTTTGTTAAATAAATCTCTTTCGCTTGTTTTTGTTATAATTTGATTTTCTTCCATTTTTTCTTATTAATTACTGATTTTCATATTATATAGAAACAAAATCCTATAATCAAATAGAGAAAACCGCCCCAGTTAAGAAGCGGTTTTCATCTTTTTTGTTGTGTCTATAAGCCGAATTCTGTCCACCGAGTTACCTCGGATGGATAGTTATTTATCTGGGCCAAATGTTACCACTTGGCTCGAGCGGCACTCCCCTCCCCAGTTTAATTAAACTGGGGAGGGACACGGCCTTGCATTGAAGTAAGGATTTTGCCGTTTCACTCTTGCATTTCTGCAAGATTACTCCTTGCGGAGTCCTCGGACTTTCGTCTTTGGCGTCACTGCTCGCACCTCTGGGATTACTCCCGACGGGCGTTACCCGCTACCACTACTTCTGTTTCAAAGTGCAATGTTCGGACTTTCCTCCACGTGAGATAGTTCTTGCGAAGCATCTCACGTGGCAACTATCCAACACAACTTTTGTATTTTACAACACAATCACAAAAATCTCAACCTCCCAGAATATGTGCAAAACCGAGCTTTACACATTTGGTTATATTTGATTATAATTAGTTACATGAGAACTGTTTCGATTGCTCCTGGAGAGCATTATCATATATTTAATCGAGGAAATAATAAACAATTAATATTCTTAGACGAAAGAGACTGGGTTAGATTTATGTTTTTGATTATTCACTTACAATCCCCTATTGTTTTTCAAAACTTATCAAGACAAGTGAACCACTTTGTTAAAAACCGAGCTTTTAACATTAATGAGGGGGAAATAGAAAAAATAATTTCCAAACGCTATGTTGAACTGATTAATTTTACTCTGATGCCGAATCACTTCCATCTTACCGTTCACGAACTTGAGGAGGGTGGTATTGCAAAATATATGCAAAGAATTTTGTGCGCCCATACGAAATATTTTAATACAAAATACAAAAAATCTGGACATTTGTTTCAAGGACCATATAAAGCCGTACATATTACTAATAATAAGCAATTATTATATCTCTCCACTTACATACACAAAAACTCAAGAGAACTTGTTGGATGGAAAAATAAAGAAAATATTTACCCTTGGTCAAGTTATCAAGACTATGTGAATAAAAACCGATGGGGAAAATTATTGTCTATGGATTTAGTTCTTGATCAGTTTCAAAATAATAAAGAGTATGATGATTTTGTAAAATCTAGTGTTGCAAAAGAAATTGCTGAAAAATTGGAAAGTGACTATTTAATAAATATATAATATACAAATGTGCAAAACCGAGCTTTGCACACGAGCTTTGCATATTTGTATAATCAATCTTCTATATAGCTATAGATGTGCAAAGCTCGGTTTTGCACAGTGTTTGTTTTTGGGGAGTTAGGGGGTTGGTTGGTTTTATAATACTTTGAAACTGACAATTACAGAAGATTCAAAGTTCCCTTGAAGACGGTCATCAAGGGTTCAAGGGTCATAGGGTTCTTCGCTATTCTATGGGCTCGCGCCACCGCCATCTTGACCACCCCCAGTTTGACCGGACCCGCCACCTGATCCACCACCCTCACTTACACCCCCACCACTCTGACCACCACCGGTCTGTGGAGTTCCCCCGCCGGAACCACCACCCAAAGACACGCCCGCTGAATCTTTTAGCACCAACCACCAACAAGTTGCATTATTTCCTTGACTTGTAGAAGTATCATCAAAGCTTATACCCGCACTTCCATCGGCACAACCACTATCTTTGACATATACATAGAACATAGATGCGGTTCCACTGAAATTTACTGTCCACATAGTACCCGGAGTGTTAGAGCTAATAAATATCGGATTTGAATAAGCTCCTCTAACTGTTAAAACTCCTGTGAATCCCGTGTTTTGAGATGCTTTAAACTGCAAGCTGGTACCTGGGGTTTGCGCAGTAAAATTTTTAAAAGTAGTGACTGAAGAACCAGTGATTAAAAAAGGAACATTGATATTGCTTGGAGAAATATTAACAGTTCCAGTGCTTGCAGTGAAAGTGCCGTTGTTGGTGAGCCCCGAGCCGGTCAAAGTCAAAGTGTTGGAACCATTGGCGGAGAATATTTGCGAAGAATCAATGGTGAGGGTTGTGGCCTTGACCGAAGAAGCGAGATTGAGAGTGGTATTTGAAGGCGGCGTTTCTTCACTGCCGTAACTGTATTTGGTATTGTCAAGCGTATAGAGATACTCGGCTTCAACCCAGTCGGCGGAACGTGCAGTACTAGAAATACGCATTTCATCGAACGTACCAGCGAACTCGGGCGTGGTGAAATATCCTTTTCCAAACACTGCAAAATTCAGTGTACCGGACCATGTCCCTAATCCAGTTTGAGTGGACCCGACTTGGGCTCCGTCAGTATAGACTTTCATCTCATCGGCGTTCTTATTCCATGTCATTACGATATTGTGCCAACTGCCATCAAGAATATTACTTGCGGATTCGCTTACTGATGAGGAAGTCCCGCCAGCAAGGTACTTTCGTACCACACTTCCCGATGAGTTTCGGTAGAACGAGACCTCGTGGTTATTACCTCCTGTGTCATCGCGGAAATGCAACATGTCACGGAAACTGCGGGACTCGGTGCTGTTAATCCAAAACGAGGCTGTCCCAGCCGTCCCTGAAAACTCGCCAGCAATTGCAACAACATCTACGTATTGGGACGTGCCATCTGTTGCCGCGCCGCCATCGATTTTCCCAGTTGCAGCCGTCGCACTGTTATTCGTGCCGTTGTTGGTATTTGAAGTGCTGTCGGCCACTGATAATGTTGTTCCATTAGGTAGATGCTGAACCATTTCGTAACTGCTATCCCACACACTGGTCGCCGCTTGGTTGTCATTGGCCGCATCGTTGTCAAAATACATATATATATAATCCGTAGTGGAGCCGGAATCAATCTGCGGCACTTTGACCCAGACCAGCGACGTGCCTGCCTCATCCCATTTTTCAATTTCATAGGAAAGAGCGGTGGTGCCGTCCGCATCCACGAAGCGAATATCTTCCCCAGCACCTTGGGTCTTGGCGTAATCAATATTGGAAGCGGACAGCTGGACCAGAACCGGGAAATCGGTCAGGTTTTCGGAGGAAGCGGAGTTGTCCAGGGTAATCTTCCGGCGCGCGAGCCAGGAAGAATTGCAGGCAGAGGCGGAGATGTTGCACCAGGGATCCAATGCAGAATTATCAGAAATCTGCACATCTCCCAAATCCTGCGCTGTGCCATTATTGTCCGTCACGGTCTGCGTCGTGCCACCGGCAAATGTAACTGTGCCAGCACCTTTAGTGACAGTCGCGCCACTGGTAACGACAAGGTTGCCATTCAAGGTCACATCAGACGCGGGCAATGTATATGTCCCTGTCCCACCCAAGGTTAAGTGGCCATAAGTTGCCGCAGTAACAGTTACACTGCTTTGCAAATAACTCACCGTACTTGTCGCGCCATATGTATAGGTAGTAAAGCTCGCTGGATAAGCTGAAGTGCCAGACATTTCGAAGAAGGCACCATTGGAGACAGAGAATGTATCAGTAGCGCCATTGCCAGTGATGGAGAAGCCGCCGTTTTTGAGTGTGCCCGCTGCGACAGAAATAGCTGTAGCACTCGCTCCATCGGTTTCAAGGTTTGCGCCGAGAGTCCATTCCCCGCCGGAACCGTTGAAAATAAGTTTGCTGAAATCCGATGCGCTAGAGAGAGTGCCACCGATGGTATTGCCGGAGTCGGTGGCAGTAAATGTTACTGTACCGCTGTTGTTGGTGAAGGTTCCATCGTTGGAATAGTTACCTCCAATAGAAAGAACTCCGGAAGTTGAAGTAAAATTTGCACCAGCGGCAATGGTCACGTCACCGGTAACTGTAATGGTCGGATTATTTGCCGAAGCAGTAGCTCCCGCATTCGTACCGTCGCCGATGGTAAGGTTGCCGGCAATACCATTTAGTGACGCTGGTAAAACCAAAGGTGTTGCTCCGGCTGGCTTCAAATTCAAATGACCATAAGTTGCATTCGTAACAGTCGTACCATCTGTTTGTAAATAGCTCACGGTCGATGTTGCGCCATACGTATAAGTGGAAAAACTTGCTGGGTATACCGAGATGCCGGACATTTCAAAGAATGCGCCGTTAGAAACGCTAAAAGTATGGCCGGATGTGCCAGTGATATCATCGGTTGTTATAAATGTTCCATCAGTTACGGTCAAATCTCCATCCAAGGTCGTAGTTCCAGTAGTGGTCCATTCTCCGCCGGAACCATTGAAAACAAGATTGTTATAAGTGTCGTTACCGCTTATTTCAAATCCGCTTCCTGTTGCAGTAAAAGTAGTTGTTTGACTGCCGATATAACTAATGTTGAAGCCAAAAAGGTCCCCACCGACTGAGAGATCATTCGCTTCCATCTCTATTAGGCCCCCAAAAATACTAAGATCTCCATCTACATTACTATCTGTCCCGTCCGATGACGGACTGGTGGTGATACTTCCGCCTGGAGTAAAAACTGCGTTGCCTATAATTGTGTCAAACCCATCGGAAACTGTGAGGTCGCCTCCATCCACACAAAAAGGCAAATCACTGTCGCCTGTCCCGCTGTTACAGGTATTGTCATATTGATCCAAATCGGCATTGGTAAAGGATCCGGAATAATTCCCAACCAGCAGAAGAGAAATCGCCATGTCCATGTAATAAATATCGGTAACGGTATCTTCGGCTTTGATCACTGTCGCGGCTTTTTCCGTCTCACCGTTTAGAAATACCGTTACTACATCTCCGGCTTGGCCGATAGTCACCGAACTCACGCTCCAAGTGCCATCGTTCGCCGTGCAGTCCGCGGTATAGTCCCCGGCTCCGTTAACTTCTACCATCACGGAAAGAGTGTTCCCACTGCAATCATAGAAATCAACCAAATCAGATGTGTAAATAGTTCCCGAAATCGTGATAGCCGCTTCGGCTGAATTCACATTGATTCCGAAAAATATAAAACCGGCAACAAAAAAGGCACCGAGGAAGAGAAAGGAATTTTTAATTTTTAATTTTGCAATTTTCATTGAATTTTTTCATCTCTTTCCAGAATTTTAAATCCATCTAAGACAGCATCGCATAGAAAATTCTCCAATTGACTTGGATCTCCTTTAGCCTGAGCTTTATAAAGATAGGTATAATACAATCGTTTATTTTCCTGTTTTATGATAGCTGGTGCCATATTGGCCTTTAGGAGCATTGCAGACATCAAAATCCTACCAATACGACCGTTACCATCAGAAAAAGGATGAATTTGTTCAAAATGACTATGAACCATCGCGGTCAAAGCAACTATGTCCATCGTTTTTTTATTCATATCCTTAATGATGTCGGGAATTAAAGTGGGAATTTTCATATAGTTAGCAGTGGGCAAATGAACTCCTAAAATTCTTACTGCGTGATCACGATACAATCCAGCATCAGGACGAATACCGTTCATTAAAATACTATGGAGCTTCAAAATTAATTTTTCATCTAGTTTCCCTTGTTTATAAATATATTCAAAAAGATAGTTAAGGGCTGTTTGATGGTTTTTGGCTTCTAATTGTTCGGTTAGACTTTTATTAGGTAAAGAAACATTATCAAAAAGAATGGATGCTGTATCTGGTTCAGTTAAAGTACTTCCTTCAATTTTGTTGCTATTATATGTAAGCTTTAATAAAAAGGTATCACGAATATCTGGATTCTTTAGTATTAAGGCGACAAGATTTTTGTGTTCCTTGGATTTTTTATGGAGTACTTGTTTTTTAGCGGTCAGTTGTTTAGCCGGGATTATTTTTTGCCCTGTTACTTCCAAAAATAGTTCATCAATGAGTTTTCGTATTTTGGGTCGAGGTAGTGACTTACCAGTCCACCAACTATTGAAAGTAGCAAAAGAAACTCCAAGTCGTAAAGCCAACTCTGTCTGAGTTAATCTAGTAGTTTGTTTAATAAGTTGTAATTTCTTTTGAATATCCATATATCTAAAGATTACAAAACTTTATAAAGTTTGTCAAAAATAGTAAACTTTATAAAGTTCCTATTTCCACCAACAAGGGCCGTTCTTGCCCCAAAATGTGCAAAAGTGTTTGGGGCTTTGACGTAGTTCGTAGTGACGATGCTATAATAAGAAAAAGTCGCCTCGGATGAATTTACATTGATTCCAAAAAATATAAAACCAGCGACAAAAAAGACAGCAAGGAGAAGGAGAGAATTTTTAATTTTTAATTTTGCAATTTTCACAAATAATTTTCTATTTTTTTTATTCCAAACTAAATTCAATTAGTTTATTTTTGACCGTTTCATCGGAAACTTCAAACCCGGGCATAAATTCCACTAGCTCGGCGTAATTTATATCGTCAAAATAGATCAGTTGATTGCGAAAAATTTTTTCATTAAATTCTCCACCGAAAAGTTCCTCGGCTTTTTTAGAAACTTCAGTTATAGAAAAAAAGTCCTTGAGAATAAAATATAAATCTACATAGTCCTTCCATTTATTTCTACCACCAAGAGCAAAGGCCTTCATGGCAGCCAGGGTCAGCAAATTTGGAATTTGAGCATAATCTACAGGCAGGAGTTTAATCTGCTCCTGTGTAAAAATTTCTTTATGCATGGTAAGCATATTTATCAAAGTATAGTTGAAAATAATTTTTTACTTGAGGATCATAATTTTGCCTGCCAAATTTATCCGGTGTAGATTTCTCACGAAAAATCTCGGCGGTCTTTTGCATGCCTAAAATTTTTATCATCTCCTGAACATCGTCCCAATTGCCATAATTCAAAACATGCTCCACAATGGACGCCTCGTCGAGTTTACTCAAGTCCTTAACATACCAAACCAAATAGGGTCTTTTTTCAATAAATTGATTAATCGTCATGTCTTTATTATACCATTGTGGCATAAGGAAATAGAGAGATTGTGTGGATAATTAAAGCGCCTTGGTGTAGAATGAAAACATGATTAGACGCCACTTTGATGTAACCACCCAGAAATGGCACTTCTCTATTGTTGATGTAATAGATGAGTTTTCGAATAGTAAAAATGCCCAGAACTACTGGAAGGTCTTAAAAAATCGTTTGAAAAAAGGTTTTCGGGAGTTGGTTACAAAATGTAACCAACTTAAAATGAGGGCACGAGACGGCAAATTGTATAAAACCGACGCTGCTGACTACGAGACCATACTCCAAATATTAGAACACGTCCCGCAAGCCAGAGCAGAAGTATTTAAGTCATATTGCGAGCCAATACTAAATCCAGCAACCCTTCCCGACCCCTCCCTTATCAGGGAGGGGGCAGAAAGTGAGACACTACCTCACCCCAACCCTCTCCTTGACAAGGAGAGGGTGCTGAAAGCGGGTGAGGTCGCCGAGGCAAAGCTTCTCGTTGACGCCTACCAAACCCCCACACATATATATATAGAGGCCTTTGCGGCCGGAGTCGCGCCGGAAGACATACATACATATGTATCGGAGCAGAAGCTTGTGATATACGGCAAAAGAGTTCCCTCCCCGCCTGCGAAGGAGGGGGCAGGGGGTGGTGAATACCTGCGTGAAGAACTTCTCTGGACCACCTTCTCTCGTGAGATAACTCTGCCCTGCCCGGTCGTGGAAGAATTCAAGCTCACCGAAGACGCCGGACTGATCATTGTCGAATTGAAAAAAATTTAATTCCTCCTGTAACCAATTCCGGTTTTAATTTACTTTAATTTCAATAATTTATAAGTAATTATCGGAATTTCTGTAATGAAGAAATTTTTGACTGTCTCCCAGTTGGCGTTAAAATATATCTCCGGCTCCGGATCGCTTTCCGCATCCTCAAAATATACTAAACTCTTTAGAATGTGGATAAGATTCTGGTGCATGGTGTACTGCGTGTGGATTCGCGCAATAATTTCAGATAATGACTCAATATTTTGACAGATCCAATATAAATCAAAAAAATCTCTTTTTTTACCTCTTTGAGAAATTGCCATTATTTTCATAACGGCAATATCTGAAGGCGCCATTATTGTGATGGTACCGTATTTTTGAGTTAGAGTAGAGGGTATAAAAAAAGGATACGCAATAAAACTCATCTTCGCTCCAAGAAACTCTCCGTATAAAGTTCCTTGGCTTAAAGAAGTAGTTACCCATTTACCTTGGTCGTGCATTAATTTTTCAATTTTTTTCTCATCAAAATTTTTCTGTTCCGTAAAAAAATCCAAATCTACAGACTTTCTATGTCCGCCCTGTAGTGTGAGAGCGGTACCGCCCGCTAAATACCATTTATTCCGCGAAAAAAAACTTATTTTAGAACATTTCTGCAATGCCCGTAACGTTGCTTTTGGTAAAGTATCGAAACGAAGCGAGTCGCCATTTTTTTTTATTTCACGAGCAATGACCATAACGCCTTTGATCTTGGATTTAGTTGCACCCTGGGAAGATGCAGGGTTTTTCTGATAGCCTGTTTTGAATAATTCTTAAAGACCCAGCCTACCTCATTCGGTCGACCAAACTCTAAAACTCGCTCGATAATATAGCGACTATGTTTTTTAGCATTTATATTCTTTGGATTAGTATCCCAAAACAGTTCTTGTCTGAATTTCATGCTTATATTATAACATATTTAGTAATCAATTTCCAATTTTTAATTTTACAATTTTCATGAGGTCTTAAGCCAATTTCGATTCATAATCGAGAAGTCAATTGAATTCACTACACCGTCGCGGTTTAAGTCAGCTGTCGCATCAGCAGTAAACCATTTGGAATTCATGAAAGACCAGTCCAGAGAATTTACCAAACCGTTGCCATCAAGGTCGCCCACTATTGGAGTTGGGGCCGGTACTGGAGTTGGAGCGGGTACAGGCGCGGGTGCAGGAGTTGGAGCGGGAGTTGGAGCAGGTGCTGGAGCCGCCACTTGACACGTCGGTTCGGCACCGACAAGAATTGCACGCTCTGCCCCGGACTTCGTGAGATCATAGCGATACCACTTGCTGTCGCGCGGCTCCAGCGCG
>Ga0209541_10006520_pt1 | contig 19858 bp, 21 predicted proteins | sample RifCSPlowO2_01_FD_184027 | JGI IMG/M metagenome (GOLD analysis project Ga0209541, IMG submission 184027) | Groundwater microbial communities from Rifle, Colorado - Rifle CSP2_plank lowO2_0.1 (SPAdes) (version 2) | ecosystem: Environmental > Aquatic > Deep subsurface > Groundwater | place... | reverse complement strand
ATTTGTTCCTTCCCTGATTATTAGTTCCGAGCCGTCCTGTGTAATTCCGTAAATTGTTTTGTTTCTCAGCATTCCCAAAAATGCGTTTGCGCGCAGGTCTATTGCCATTATGCCGTTTTCCGCTGTTCCAGAACAATCAGTGTAGTATGTTGCCGAAGCATAAACTATTTCCCTGTTTGCAGTTGAATAAGCCGGATTGTAGTTTATTTGCTTTGAATAGTTTTTTTCTGTTCCGTCCTGCTTTACAATGCGCAGGGTAATTGTGTTGTTTCCCTGTGCGAGGCTTGCAACGTAAAAAAAGTCTATTGCGGGATTTGCCTGTCCAGGTGCTTCGCATGCAGGTTCGTTGTTTACGAATGCCTGGCTGCCAGAGGGCATTCTTCCTGTTACGGGAAAAGCAGGAATGTTTGTTTGAATGCTGTCCGGCATTGAGATAAATTCTATTACTGGGAACTGGCCTGCGTTTGCAATTCCCGAGAATGCAGTGATTAGAAAAAGGAGAATAATTATTCTTGCATTCCTGTTTTTTTCAGGCAAAACTTGCGTAACTACCCCGACCTACATATCTGCGTTCCCTAATATTATTAAAACATTTGTTTTTTGTTTTTCAAATATCTGCTTTTTGCTTTTTTTTTCAGCATTCGCATTCTTTTTTGAATCTTTCAAGGAATTTCGGCATTTCTATGTGCAGCCAGACATTGAGTTTTATGAAGCATTCTGCCTCGTTTTCAATGTACTCGATTATTTTTTCATATTCCTTGTTTTCGTACCATTGCGGGATTACGCTTCCGTCATTTTTTTTCCCTGTTATTTTATCAAGTCCCGAACCTTTGAATTCTCCTTTGTTCATCAATATTCCAAATGGCCTTAAATCTATGAATGGCTTGTTGAGAATGTCTATTGGAGTAAAACTGTGCAGTGCTGTTCTTTCCCTTAAAAAATTGTGTTCGAAATTGAGGTTATAACCCACAGGAATGAATGTGAATGCGTATGAATCAGTTATTTTTGTTTCTGTTATGAATTTTTCTATTATTTCCCTTTCCGATGATTCCCATTCCTTCAAAATTACGAGTTTTCCGATTGCTTTTCCCGTTGTCCTGTCCAGTTCCTGGTATTGAATAGTTATTACCTTGTGCTTTTTTGCATCAAGCCCAGTTGTTTCAATGTCAAAATAAAAATTCCCCATATAAACAATCCTTCCTGCAAAAATAGTAAAAAGGAATCAGGTTTCAGGAATTTTCAGTTGCCGACAATTTGTCGATAACTCAATTTCAAGTCGGTTACAAATTGTAACCTACTTCAAGGGATTTTCAGTTGTACACAAAATGTGGACAACTCAATCGTTAACAAAATGTTTACAACTGAAACCAAAGGGTAGGTACAACTTGTACACTCCCTTCAAAGCAGATTTCCGTTATTCTTCAATAGCGGAAACCTTGTTTCGATAGGCATTTAAAAAGTTCAATGCCAGTCTTTTTACAATTGTTTTTCTGGTTGGCGCGTATGAATTGTATTGGAATTGATTCTGTTTTGTTGACTCAGAAGAAAGAGCGGCGTTTAAGAAAGTCGATTGTAAGCAAGGGCTTGTTGGGGCTTGGGGTGGAAGTCAATGACTTGCCTGGCTTTAAGGTCGAATACAAAAATGCAATGAGAAAGATTTTTGAAAAAAATAACCGAGAGTATAAGCGTCCCGTGTATTGTGCTCATGATTTGACAAGTGTTTTTGGTTTTGAAACAATTGATTCGGAGTATGCACTTTTACACGAGTTCAAAGAGCTCATTTTGCCGAAGATAGAAAAGATACATTTTTTTTATACTTATATTTTTGGATTAAAGGACAATCTGGTTTCAATTTATGGAAAAAGCCCTGCGTATGCTAAAATTCCGTTGCTCTCCCTTGAAAAAGAAGTTCAGGATTTTTATGACTTGATTTCAAACAGTTATCCGATGCTTTGCGCTTGGGAACTCAAAAATTATGATATTTCAGCCAAATTGTTTTTGGATAATTTTCAGGGGCGTGTCTCTCCCGCATGGTCTCAATTAACAGGTGCCGCAGATATTTCGGTTTATTACAAAGGCGACCAGTGCCATGAATTGATATCTGCCGCAGACCTGTTGCTTAAACTTGCTAAAATTAAAATGCTTCCGAATATTTCCTGTTTCTTGGAAAGCGAAATTCAAAAAACCGGCGCCTTGTTTGGAGATAAGTTCCGGCCTTATTTTATTGGAAAAAGATGCCTGAACCAGATCACGCCGGATTCTCCTGCGCAGATAAGGCATGAGCATTTGGCAAAACACCCGATTTATTATATTATCAAAGAAAATCCAAAGGAAGAAAATGAAGAAACAACGATTATTGAAAACAGCCCTGTTTTTGACAAAATGATAAAAGAGATTGCTTCTTTGGACGGCTGTTTCAAATATTTTCATCCTGATGATTCCCGCCTGATAAAGCAAGGTGACAAAATAGTTGCGTTTGGGGATAGGGGTGAAAAAAAATTCAAAGAATTAGAAAAACTTGAGTATCCAATAAAAAAGTTCTCTTAAAATATATAGTATTTTGCTTCAGCTCCCGACGTGGGTTGCTGAAGTAAATAACTATTATTGCCTTGTTCTTTAAAAAACTATCTTTATGTATAAGTTGAATGCTTATTGTGGCTCTTCAAACTTTGGCAATTGTCGTATTCTCAAATCTGTTTTTATAGTGCCTGTTATTTGTTGCTTTTTATGCCGGACGCTATTGTAAGAAAGTTTTATCTGGATACTGCCATTTGGCGGGATTTTTTTGAGGACAGGTCTGACGGCATGCGTCCTTTAGGGGAGTTTGCTTTTAGTTTTTTGAAGAATTGCGGGAAAAATGGCTGCACTGTTTTTTATTCGGATTTGGTTGTACAGGAATTAAAGGAGGATTATTCCGATGAACAAATAAGAGAACTTTTTTCTCCATTTAGGGTTTTTCTTGTGGAAGTGGTTATTTCGAATGAACAGATTTTGGAAGCGCGAAAAATCTCTTCTTCTGTAAAAGGAACTCACGTTAAAGATGTGATTCACGCAGTATTGGCTCGTGATAACTGTGCAGTAATGATAACAAGGGACAGGCATTTTGATGTTTTAACGGGTTTGGTTGAGGTTTCAAAACCCGAGGATATTCATTTTTGAGCAAATTTTTTTTCCAGCTTTGCTATATACTCTTCTGCGGCTTTTTCAGTGATTTTTCTGAATTCTTCGTCTGTTTTTGCCTTTCCTTTTCCCTTTAATATTCCTCTTGCCGCATAAAGCGCTTCCCAGGCTTTTTTCTTTGCCCTTTCCTCTTCCAACATCTGAAGTTTTGTCCTTATTGCGTCCCGTAAAAAATCTGATTTTGTGCTGTAATGAAACTCTTTAATTCCGCGTTCAACCTGTTTCAAAACAGGCTTTTCCAGTTTAAAGCTTACATACTCCATAACACATTGTAACACGAAATGTTATTAAAAAACCTGCGGCTTTGGCGGTTTCCCCTATTCTTCTATTCTTCCAGTTCCCAGTATATTCTTCTGTTGTTTTTTCCCTGGTTCATTAGCTTTGTTATTTTTACTCTGCCGATTTCTCCTGTTTTCTTTACGTGTGTTCCGCCGTCTGCGCTTGTGTCTATTTCCCCTATTTTTATGAGCCTGAATTCGTTGAGTGCTTTTGGCAGTTTGTCTTTCAGCCTGAATAATTCCGGGTTTTTGAATGCTTCTTCCCTTGTTACAAAGCTTATTGTAATGTCCAAGTTCTGCGCTATTATCCTGTTTGCCTCTTCTTCAATCCCATTCAGAATTTCGCGGTCGAATTTTTCCAGGTCAAAATCCATTCTGCTGTGCTCCAACCCCAATTGATTTCCTGAAACCAGCACGCCAAGCTTTCTCCAAATAACATTATGTATAACATGCGCAGAGCTGTGCATTCTCATTAACTTGTATCTTCTTTCCCAGTCAATCACACAATGCACTTCTTCTCCAACAAGCAGTCCTTCATGATCAACTTCATGGCTAACGCTTTCACCGAGCGCCTTTGAAAAAACCACTTTGAACTCTGCGCCATCGCTCTTTCTCTTTACCACTCCAAAATCGCACGGCTGGCCACCCTGCTCGGGATAAAACGCGGTTTGATTAAGCACGACAAACTTGGCGTTCTGAACGCCCTCAACGCGCGCATCGAATTCTCTAAGGTAGGAATCGGAAAGCCAGAGTTTGGAAGTCATTTTATCCGCCTTTTATAGTGTATTATTGTGTTGATATTTTTGTGTGTTAAAGTATATCACTATAGTGATATAAAAAATAAATTAAAATCCTTTCCAAAGTGGAACAAAAAACGTTCCACTTTAACCGATAAGTGGAACTTAAAACATGCCATCAACTTGCCTTCAACATTGTAATGGGATTAATTGCCTTGCTTTGATGCAACTTCAAGAATATAAACACCATTATATTTAAATATAAGTTTGTTTATAATGATTATATGTTTTATAATCGGCTTGTGGAATTGGCTTTTTTGGAAAGTAAATGGAGCGAAAGCCAGGCCAACTTGCTGGTTGTTTATGGCCGAAGGCGTTTGGGAAAGACTGAATTAGTTAAAGAATTTATTAATGGAAAGCGTTCGCTTTACTTGTTTGTGAATGATGCGGAAGAAAAAGTGCTTTTGGATTCTTTTGCCCAGGAAATGCAGCGCCAGTTGAACGTGTCTTATGCTTTGCCGAGCGTTTCTTCTTTTTTTGACGCGCTGGTTGACTTGTCCAATCATAAAATAATTGTTGTTTTTGACGAATTCCAGCGTTTCAAAACCAATGCGCCGCAATTTATTACAGAATTGCAAAATCGCTGGGACAATGACTTAAGAAAGCGGAAACTCCTGCTTTTGCTGGTTGGTTCTTCAATTGGAATGATGCAGCGCATTGCCTTAAGCCCGGGCGGAGCCTTGTACAAGCGGAAAACAGGATTATTGCAAATTCTTCCATTTCCTTACAGTGAATTCAGGAAAGTGTTCTCAAAGTATGCTGAAGAAGAATGCATCAGCCTGTACTCGATTTTTGGCGGAACCCCGGATTATTTTACAAAAATCAGTTCTTCCGATGTTGAAAAGGAATTGTTGGGTTTGATTTTACAAAAAGAAGCCCCTTTGTATGATGAGCCGCAAAACCTGTTGGAAACTGAAAGCAAGCGCAGCGGCAGATACAACACTATTTTGCAAAGCATTGCCAAAGGCAAAACCACGTTAAAGGAAATTTCAGACCAATTGCACCTGCCCCAGTCAAGCATTCCGCCTTACCTGAAAGAATTGTGCAGTTTGCTTGATATTATTCAGTTTGACGAGCCGGTTTTTGGAAAGAAAAAAAATAATCGTTTTCGCTTCAAAGACCCTTTCTTTGCTTTTTGGTACCTGTTTATTTATCCAAACAGAAGCACTTTAGAAATAAAGAATCCCAAACCCGTAATTGACCAAATTCAGGCACAACGCTCTTCTTTTGAAGGCAGGGTTTTTGAAGAAATTGCAAGAGAATTGCTGCTTTTCAGGAATAATGGAAAAATTGGCAATATTCAATTATCAATAACTCGGATTGGGCGCTGGTGGGACAGGAAAGGAACTGCAGAAATTGACATTGTCGCAAAAAACCATACAGGCGCCCTCTTAGGCGAAGTACGTTACACCAGCAAGCCAATGGAATATGACATAATTCAAGATTTGGTTGAACGAAAACAAAAACTCTTGTTCGAAACCGGAAAAATGCCAAGCGGAAAAATCCAATACGTTTTCTTCTCAAAAAACGGTTTTTCAAACCAATGCAAAAAATACGCCGAACAAATAAACGCAGAATTAATAGACTTAAAACGCCTTTCCCAACTATTCGAAAACAAACAATAAAAAACAAAAAACCAAAAACCGCACGGCTGCCCTCTCTGTTCCGGATAAAGCGCGGTCTGATCAAGCACGACAAACGTGCCGCTCTGAACGCTCTCAATGCGCGCATCGAACTCACGAAGGTAATAATCTTTCAACCAGAGTTTTTCTGTCATAATAAAGCCTGCGTTGTTTATGGGGAAATTATTTTTTTTGTGCCGATTTTTTGGGAAAATCTTAGTAAATACCCGTCCGGATCCTGCACCAGCAATTCTCTGAATCCTAATAGTTTGTTTGCTTTTCTGTACCAGTTGTCTTCTGGTTTTCTGAATAAATCGTGCCTGTTTTTTTTCAGGGCTTTTTCAATTGGTTCAATGTCTTTGACTTCAATCTGAAAGTTTATTCCTCTTCCAAATGGGTGTTTTAATTCTCCTGTTTTCCAATTGTTGTTTTTTTGTTCAATCATTATCTGGCTTCCCTGGAATGACAGAAAAGCGAACTTTTCCCTGAAATACTCTTTTTTGAAGCCGAGAATTTTTGTATAAAATGCCAGGCTGTTCTCAAAATCAGACACGCCCAATTCAGGGATTAGTTTATTGAACCGCATAATAACAGGATATAAACTCCAGATTATAAATTTTGTCCCAAAGCAATTGAAACTCCCAGCGGGCATCAAATTCTCTAAGGTAAGAATCGGAAAGCCAAAGCTTTTGGGTCATAAAAATCACTTGGATAAAAGAAAGGAAGAAAAGGGGTTAAAAATGTTTTTTTGGATTAGCGGAAGTTTGGCTTGGCAAGGTTTTTAATGGTGTTTTGCCAAACTATATTCTGCAATTTTTGAGAGGTGGTTAAAATGGAAAAGCAATTTGCCAAATGTGTTGTTTGTGGGTTTTAGTATCAAGTATTTTTTTTGTTATGTGTAGTCTGGGTTTTTGTATTTTTTGTATTTTTCGACTCTTTTGTATGAATATGATTTGCAGGGTGTGCTTATTTCTTCTGCAAGGTATTTTATGCCTTTGGGGCTATTGGTGAATGGGTTCATTTTGAATTTGATTTTTAGTTGATAGCCAGTATTTGTTTTTTCCATTTCTAAGTATTTTATTTCGAAGCATTCTGCGTATTCGAATTTTTTTCTGGTTTTGAAATTGTCTGTTACTTCTTTTTCTGCTTTTGGATTATTTAATTTTAGTATTCCAAAATGTTCAAAACCGGAATAAGGGTTGTTTTCTATGACAAAAATCAAGTCGTTGTTGGCTTTTTCAATTTCCAATAATCGGCGAAATCTCTGTTTTTTTGAATCGGAAACAATGTCTGCAGGAACAAAATATTTTTTTCGTGCTTCTATTTCTTTTTTTACTTTTTCTTGGTCTTCTATTTTGCCTTTTTTTACCACCCGCTGTTTATAAGCGTTCACGCCGTTCTTGTTGTACTCGTAGCTTTTGCAAATTGCTTTTAGGTCTTTGATGTATGGGTGGTGAAAATTGCTTCTTACTTCAAACCCGTTTTTTATCTTTTTTATTATAAACTCGTTTGGCCCGCAGCCCTCAAACGTCTCGCCAGCAAGTTCTTTCTTCCATTTGGTTGCTATCTTTTGAGCGTTTTCAACTTTGTATAATTTGAGTAATTTTAATGGTTTGTTTGAAGGACCACCAGCCCAATCATCTATTACTATGACTAAATAGTCCTTATCTAAGACAACATCCAAAACCCGGGTATCCTCCGCCCATTCAATATGTTCTTCAATATTTTTAATCATTCAAAAACTTTCTCCTTTAATTAGAAATATTTCCCGTTTGTTTTTTTAAACCCCTTTTTTTCACCTCCCACTCGCTCGTTTTTTACTTTAAACTTGATAACCAACAAAAAATTTTAATGGATTAGCGGAAGTTTGGCTTGGCAAGGTTTTTAAAGGTGTTTTTATGGTAAAATTAGTTAACTCAAGCGATGTTTTCTGGTTTGCATTTGACAAGATATTGCCAAGCGCTTAGGCTGGAAAGATGGGCAAGAACGGTTCCTGCACCCGGGGCCTTACAACAAAAAATCATTGTCGAAGAAATGCCTCAAAATTGAAAAAAGGTAATAAAAAATGACTATATTGATGCGGTTTTGGAAAGGCAAGAAACCAAACGATTATGCAATGCATTGTGAGTATTGCCTCAAAAGACTTGAAAAAAGCAAAGTGATGTACGCAATAATAACTGAAGGCTATCGGGATTGCTCAGCTTTCAAATTTTGCTCATTGCAACACAGCATACTATTCATAAGAAAAGGTTTCAAAGATTGCCTGAAAAAAGAAAAAAATTTGTTTCAGTACGGCGGAACGTTGACGCAGACTGCCATTTTGGAACTCAAGAAATAATTGTTTGGCAACAAAAAATTATTGTTTTTTGTATTTGCCTTCGATCTCAAAAGCAATTTCATCCGCTTGGTCAATTGTTTTGCCCTCGTTCAACAGCAAAATAAAATTAACCAATTTTCTTGTAGTTGCCCTGCCGTACCGGTAATCACCATTAGGGTAATCAATTTTCCAATCATCATTCTTGGTTTTGTACAAAATGATTCCTCTTTTTGTTGAAACAGGCTTTTGTCTCTTATCTTCCATAAGTTCACCTCTCTTTTTAGTGTCAAAAATAATTGAAAAGTAGTTATTCACTCCTTCCAAAAATAATATGTTGGATTGCCTTTGGCATTGCTGCCAACAAACCCGTCATCTTCTAAAAAATCCAAAGCGTGAGCGACAGCCCAATAATAATCCCTGAACTCTTTGCCTTTTGCTTTTGGATTAATTAAGTCAACCAATCCATTGCGGGTATATGCCTTGTCTTTGTTTTCTTTCAAAATTGCTTGAACATGAGCATAAATTGATTTTCCCCTTTTTGTTCCAGTGCCTTTGATTTTTTCTTTATCAATCCAAAGGCGGTCTTGGCCTTTTGCCATATTAAATCACCTTTTTTACAATAAAACTTTGTTTTATTATTATAAATAAATAATAAAGAAATGTTTTTAAATAAGCTTGTTTTAAAAAATAACAGGGCAGTTATTTACTAAAGACGAGACTTGTTTGGGCGGGTTTAAAACCAAAACAGACTAACCGATTATTCTTTTCAGAATTTTTTTAGTAATATTAGACTTTTGTTGAATGAACCAAAATCCACTTTAAAGCAAGCCGTCGCACTTCTTTTATGAAAGACAAAGTTTTGATTGGCTATTCCGGCAATTCCGCTTTTGGAATCTGCAGTTTTTACAAAATTAGCGGGTTAAAAGAGCAGTTCGAAAAAGCGAAAACAAAAAAACCAAAAGCTAAAATCAGAAAACAAATTAAAGCGCTTGAAGAAAAGCGAAACAAGTCAGGGCAAGCTGTTTATGTCAGCCGAGAAAAATACGAAAAAATCAAGGAACACCAAAAACTGCACGAATACGACTACTTGTTGGAATGATAAAAACAGAAAATAAGAATCGGAAAGCCAAAGCTTGGAAGTCATGGAAAAACGCCTGAAAAATAATGGTGGGGAAAAGGGTTAAAAAAGTAGGTCAATGGCAAGCAAAAAATAAAAATCCGCCTATGGAAAAGTCAAAAAATGAAAAAATGCGCAAATTTCTGATTGGCCTATTGTAGAATGCTCATTTTTTTCAAAATTTCTTCTGCGGATTTTATTTCAATAGCACCGTAATTGGCGATTGCGTCTTTTATGCCGTCATTTGGAAGAATATCGAGCGATATGCTCGGCACAAAAATAGGTATTTTTTGTTTAGCAGCTATCTTTGTCTGAATCATTGCCCCGCCAGATTTTGAACTTGCAATATTAACAAGTGCCTTAGATAAGCCAGAAGTTATTCTATTTCTTTGAACAAAAGAGTAATCCGAACCTTTAAAATTTGGCGAGTATTCGCTAATTAAGAGACCCTTCTCTTTTATCTCTTGGAAGAGAGAAATATTTTCCTCTGGATAGAAATTAAAAAAGCCGGTCCCCAAAACAGAAATTGTTTTCTGGTTAAAATCCAAAGCCGAACGATGTGCGACGGTATCTGTTCCTTTGGCCCCCCCACTCACAATAGTAAATTTTTTTGATAGTTCTTTTCCGATTTCTTGCCCCCAAGTCTTAGCTTTTTGCGAAGGTTCTCGTGTACCAACAATGGCGATTTTTGGTTCTTTTAGCAAAGATACATTTCCTAATAAAAAAAGGAAAATCGGAGGTGATGGGATATTTTTAAGTTCCGCAGGGTACTCCTTGTCTTTTATAGTAAATATTGTGATTTTATTTTCTGTGCAATCTTTTATTGTTTTTAGATACCTCTCGTCAGAAGAATTTTTTAGTCTCTCAAACTCTTTTAGCATATTTTCTGTGAACCCTTTTGTGCGTAGCAAATCGTTAGAACTTGCTTCAAATATAGCATCTATATTTTCAAACTTGTCCAGCATATACAACATTCGTACGGGGCCTAATCCAGTTACATTGCTTAATTTCATTAATTTTGTCAGTTGTAAATCAGAGAAGTCAGTCATACTCCCAACCTTTTTTATTTATGCCTAGACAGAGTGCGCCAATATTTAAATAATTAAAGGGCACATTATCATGCAATATTTTTGAACATTCTAAAAGATTTACTCCTGATGCTTTTGTGTCGTCAATTAAAAGAATCTTAGTTTCAGACTCTTGTAAGTCTCTTTTGATTTTCATTGTTCCTTGAATGTGATTAAACCGGTCTTGTAATTTTGCCGTGTGCGAACACTTTTCTATAGACTTTATTCGCTCAATAATGTTTTCATTTTTAATAGAATTTTCTTCAGATAATTTTCTTGCAATGGAAACTAAAGTTGGAGAGAAATGGTGCTCTTTCGAAGATGGTACAACGATTATTAAATCTGTCTCACTAAAGCGTTCCTTGAATATTGGTCTAAGTTCTGGAAGAAAGAAATCAGATAAATTTGTGTCTTTTGACTCTACAATCTTTCTAGAATAATCGTCTGTTTCTGCAGACTTTCTAATGTACAAATGCGGTGCATGAATAGGCACCTTTAGTCCGGGGTAAAGCTTATCCCAATTGGCGGAGTCTGTGGGCCAAGGATACTCTTTCCTGTCTTTCTTAAAAAATTTTCGGAAACTGATTCCCATAATCATTTATTATAATAACAAAATCATATTATAATAATCTTTCTATGGTGTGTTTCCTCTATTATACAAATATTCTTGATTTATTTGAGTATCTAGGCTTTAATAGCGGAAACCCGCTTTGAAAGTGTTTTTAAATAACAAAACTGTTTTCCTTATTGCAGGCTTATCACTCCAATGGTGCAAAAGGAGTGGTAAAAATGAAAATCCCTAATCTCTATTCTACCGAAAATGTGCCTGTTGAGGAAAAGATTTTGTATGTCAAATTTTTCAAAGTTCAATTCAGCTGGTTCATTGCTGAGCGAACTGCCAATTTGTGCTTTGGCTATGTTCAAAACCTTGCTATGCCTGAATTCAGTGAATGGGGCTACTTTGACATGCAAGAATTGCAAGCAAACAACGCAGAAAAAGACATCTGCTTTGAACCAGTAAAATTCAAAGAATTATTCAATGATAAAAATACTAAGCATAAAAGATCCGTCAAATCATTCATTTATTTTTTATTAGGGGCTCCAAATATTTTATCGCCTCGCTAATTAACTTCCTTAGGTGCGCATAAACAATTTTAGCATATTTTAAAATAAAAACTATGCCTCTTTTTGTTAAGTGGCTAATTGAACGACTTAGTAATACTGCTTTTTTTGAGATTAAATCTGAAAATTTAAAATATAAAAATAAAATTCCAAGGGATGCCAAAGCTACTGGAATTATTAAGTCAAATATTGTTGTTTCTAAAGGCCGCACTACCGGGGAAAATTGAGTTATTCCCTCCTGAAAAAAGAATATTATTAAAAGGAATTCAAATGTTTTTTGTCCAGTAAAAATTCTAGAACAGTAGAAACACAATAATACGGTAGCAAGAATTAATGTAAGGTAAAATATTGCAAAAATAAATGGTGCTCTTTTTAGTTTGATTTCAAAATGGGGTGGATCCTTATTAGTTCCACAGATAGGGCCAACTATTGCATAATTTGGTTCTTTTGGATTATTGGATTCATACACGTTAATTGTCTTTTGAATTGGAACCCCTAAATCCATTTCCGCGATTAGCTGTTCATTACCAGGCGAAGTTCCAATAAATACTCCTTTTTTTTGCAGGGAATAGCCTTTGGCATTCTGTAATCCGTATGCTTCAAAATCAGTAGGATATTCAAAAACGCCAGTATACTTTATGCTTAATTGTTTGTCTGGAGGTGCTTTTGAATTCGGGGCTTGTGGGATTATTCTTCCGTCAAACGGAAACCAAAAATCATTGTCAAGATTCCAAAACCAAAACTTGAGATTAACATTTTCAATAATATTGCCGTCTAAAAAAATCAAGCCTTTTTTTACTTTGTTTGTCGCCTTAAATTCTTGTTCTATTATATTAATTGTATTTGTATCAAGGTCAAAACAAATTGGTTGGCGGGAAGTGTAATAATTGCCTATGGGAGAGTCTTGTTTTTTCCATTCTACGATTGAAGTTGTAATGTAAACAGCATTATTTCCTGATTCGTATTGATTTTGTACCTTCCCATTAAATTTCGTTTCTATGTCCCAAATGTCTGAAGGATTATTTTCATCCAAAAACCATTGAAAGCAAAAGCGGTTCATATCAATTGGAAAAATCTTTGTTGTTCTTTTAACATTATAAATGTCGCCAATAATGCTGACTTTTTCATATGTGTCTAAAATGATTGTAGAGTCACAAGACGAATCAATCAAAAGAGGCACTTCGATTGTTTTTGCATAAGCAATACTTTCAAATCCAATAAAAATGAGGAGAATTAAAAAAATTTCTTTTTTCATATATCCCACGTTAAGAATTATTTCAACAAAATTATTTGTGTGACTTTAAACTGCTTCAGCCTCAGACTTCTTGTTTTTTTAAGTCCTTTCTGATTGCACGTAAAAAATTTATAACTCATTTGAATACCAGCTGTTTTTGATTTTCTTCAATGGCATTTTTTATTTGAGCAAATTCTATTTCACTGAGTTCTACTAAATTTGAGGAACCGCCGGAAGATTTTTGCATTAAAATTTTGCTTTCCAAAGGTTTAGCTAATAACCCTGTTTTGGTTATTGCGACTGCGTTTAATTTTACTTGATATTTGTATGGTTTTTGCCAGCCTTTAAATTCATTATCGGGCAAAGCAGTAGCTTCAAATAAGCCAAAAATAATTCCATTTCCAAAATAAGCTATTTTATCGCCTACTTTGATTTTATTTCGTTCTGCTTCTGAAATAAATCCGCAATATTCCTGGGTTCTTTTGAAAGATTCCCAAGAATGATTGACAAGCCAGAAAGACATTTTTTCACCCAGTAGTTTCCGCCCAGTCTTTGCAGATTAGGCTGGCCTGTTCGAGTACTGTTTCTGTTGCTTTTTCTTGTTTGTCTGGCGGATAACCATACTTTTTCAGTACTCTTTTAACCATTACTCTGAGTTTTGCCTGAATGCTTTCCCTTAAAGTCCAGTCAATACTTATGGTTTTTCTAATAGTTTCTAAGAGTTCTCGGGCTATTGTTCTTAGGGTTTCATCTCCAAGTATTTTTACTGCGCTGTCATTTACTTCAAGAGCATCATAAAATGCGACTTCGTCTTCTGTCAAGCCGAGTTTTTTGTTTCTTTTGTTTTCTTCTCTCATTTTTCTTGCAAGTTCTATTAGTTCTTCTATTACCTGCGCGGTTTCAATGTTTTTGTTTGTGTATTTTTTGATTGCTTTGTCCAAGAGCTCTGCAAAAGACCTTCCTTGTATGAGGTTCTTTTTTGACCTGATTCTTATTTCATCGTTCAAGATTTTTTTCAGCATTTCGAAAGCAAGATTCTTTTGAGGCATTCCCTTTACTTCAGCCAAAAACTCTTCTGACAGAATCGATATATCTGGTTTTTTGAGGCCAGCTGCTGCAAAGATGTCTATTACTCTGTCGGAAACAATTGCTTTGGAAACAATTTGTTTTATTGCAGTGTCAAGGTTTCCTGTGTCTTTTTCGTTTGAAGCAATATTTTTTGCTATTGCAGCTCTTACTGCTTGGAAAAAACCAACGTCTTCTCTGATTTTGAGTGCTTCAGGATGAGGTACAGCCAGAGTGAATGCTTTTGACAGTTCAGTTACATGCTTGAGTAATCTCTCTTTTCCATTTTTTTGTTTTAGCACAAATTCCGATGCTTCGAGAATTACGAACATTTGTTCTTTTGGTTTTACTTCAAAGAATTTTTTGTAATTGAAACCATGGAATAAGTTTGTGAGTATTTCATATTTTTCCAAGAGCAGTGCCACTGCTTCTTCTTGAGGTATGCCGGTTTCTTTTTTGTCTCCTTCAGTGTATTCTGCAAGAGCTTTTCTTAGTTCTGAAGCAATCCCAATATAATCAACAATTAGTCCGCCTGGCTTGTCTTTGAATACACGGTTTACTCTTGCTATTGCCTGCATTAAGCCATGGCTGCGCATTGGCTTATCTATGTACATTGTGTGCAAGCTTGGAGCATCAAATCCAGTAAGCCACATATCTCTAACAATGCCAAGTTTTATTGGGCTGTTAGGATCTTTGAAATCGTCTCCTATTTCTTTGCGCCTTTTTTTGTTTCTAATGTGTTTTTGCCATCCAACCGGGTCTGTTGCAGAACCAGTCATTATTACTTTCAAGAATCCTTTTTTGTCGTCATTGCTTTCCCATTCTGGTTTCAATTTTATTATTTCGTTGTAGGCGTCAATGCAGATGCGCCTGCTCATGCAGACAATCATTCCCTTTCCATCTAGTATTTGCAAACGTTCTTCAAAATGTTTTACAATGTCTTTTGCTATGCGTTTGATTCTTTTTTCGCTTCCAATGACTTTTTCTAAACTAGCCCACTTGCTTTTGAGTTTTTCCTTTTTAGCTATCTCTTCTCCTTCAGTTACTTCTTCAAAATTTGGGTCAATTTTTGGTCTCTCCTCTGGCTTCAAATCCAGTTTTGCTAGCCTGCTTTCAAGATAAATTTTTACTGTTGCTCCGTCAATTACTGCTCTTTGGATGTCGTAAGTGTCAATGTCTTTTCCGAATACTGCTCTTGTGCTTCTATCAGCTTTTTCGATTGGTGTTCCAGTAAAACCGATGAAGGAAGCTTTTGGCAAAGCGTCTCGCATGTGTTTTGCAAATCCATCAATAAAATCATATTGGCTTCTGTGCGCTTCATCAGCAATAACTACAATATTTTTTCTTTCAGAAAGCAAGGGATACTTGCCTCCTTTTTCTTCTGGCAAAAATTTTTGGATAGTAGTAAAAATTATTCCGCCAGAAGCAACTTTCAATAATTCTTTTATCTTTTCCCTTGACTCGGCTTGCACTGGGTCTTGTCTTAACAAGTCTCTGCATCTGCTGAATGTTCCAAACAGTTGGTCGTCTAAATCATTTCTGTCAGTAAGCAAAACAACTGTCGGGTTATCCAATTCCAAAACGAGTTTTCCAGTATAGAACACCATTGTCAGGCTTTTTCCCGATCCTTGAGTGTGCCACACTACTCCTGCTCTCTTATCTCCTTTTGTTGCTTTGATTGTTGATTCGAGTGCTTTGTTTACTGCATGATATTGATGGTATGCTGCAAGCTTTTTTGATATCTTTACTGCGCCTTCTTTTTTTTCTTTTTCAAAAACAACAAAGTGCCTGACTAAATCCAATAATATTTTTTTGTCAAACATTCCTCTTAGCAATACTTCCATTTGAGTCATGCCTTTTGGAGTCTTTTCGCTTCCGTCAATTGTTTTCCATGGCATGAATCTTTCTTTATCTGAGGTAATTGTTCCTGCTCTTGCTTCTAATCCATCGCTGATTACGCAGATTTCGTTAAATCTGAACAAGGACGGGATTTGCTGCTTGTAAGTTTCAAACTGATTAAATGCAGTCCAAATTGTTGCATTTTCATCTGCAGGATTTTTTAGCTCAATCTCAACCAATGGCAGACCATTTACAAAAAGCAAAATATCTGGTCGTCTGTTGTCGTTGTTTTCAATTATTGTGAACTGGTTTACTGCTAAGAATTCATTGTTTTTAATTGTCTTATAATCAAATAGCCAAACTTTATCTCCAATAATGCGCTCGCCTTTCCTATATTCCACGTCCACTCCATTTACTAGCATGTCATGGAAACTTTGATTATTTTCCACGAGATTCTGGCTTTCGCTCCTCAAAACTTTTTTTAATGCATCCTCCCTTGAACTCTCTGGAATGTTCGGATTCAACTTGTCAATCGCTGTTTTTAATCTTTCAACTAGAACAACTTCCTGATAACTCTTCCTCTCAGGATTCGGGCTATCTGATGCAATGTCTGGTCCATAAACCTGCGAGTAGCCAAGCTCTGCTAAAATATCAAGAGCGACTTGCTCAATGTTAGACTCTGTAATTGCCTTAGGCATTTTGTTTACCTTCTCCAATAGTATTTTTTAACCCTTTTATTTCAGTTATTAGATATGCCAAAATTATTCCCCAAGCAATTAGAACTGCCACTACTATTGGGAATCGAAACGAATACATTGTTTCCAAACTTAAAGACAGCATAGTTAATGGTAAAAACACTCCTACAAGCGAAAAAAAAGCCAAATTCATAAAGGTTTTATTTAAGTCAACACCCGCTTTTTCTATTTGCAGTTCATTTTCTTTAGTTTTAATTGTGCCCTCAATATATTTTATTTCTGTGTAAGTAGCACTTATTTCATCGTTATATTGCCCATATCTAGCCCATTTTAAACTGGTTATTTGTGGGTTTATTGACCAGTTAAGTTCTGATAGGTGCAACATTCCAAGGTCCAAGGGAAATTTTTTTCCATCTTGTTTTGCCCTAACTTTTTCTAAATATTCTTTATTGTAACTATTTTCAAGCACAGCCCAGTTTAAGTTATGAAAATCTTCATTTTTAGAATCTTTAGCCATTTTCACTAATTCTTCTATACTTGGAGGCGCATCCACTTCTATTTCATCACTAATCTCTTTAAGGAATTGTTTAACATTAATCAAATCTTCTTCATCATCTATTTTTTTAACCCAGTTTTCTTTTTCAGCTACTTTCCCCTTTAGAAACTCTATTTTTGCTTTATTGTCTCTAATTTGTGTTTCCAATCCCTTTATGACTGATTTTTTGGTAATTAATTTCGTTGTCAAAAAAGCACCCATCAACCCGACAATTGCAGCCGAACTTTGGGCAATAGAACTATATAACCAATTTGGATCTATAGTTGAAATTAATGCGGCTCCATTTTGTGTAACTATGTTAATCATGGGAATTACTGTTTCATTCATGTTCTTTCCTCGACAGGAACTCTAATTTGTCCAGACATTAATTTCGGAAGCAAAGAATCACGAATATTTATAAGAGTACCAATCTCATCTAAATTTTCTAATATTTTATTAAAGATTGGTTGTAAATTTGTATTAAATCGGAATATCATTTCTTGATTTTTTTCATTAGGTAATACAAATTTTATGTCTGGGATGTGTTTTCCAACGTGTTTTATGGTTGTTTCATTACCAATAAATGACTCAATTTGTTTTTGGACAATATTTGATTTCACTAATAAATATGTAAAAAATTGTTCGAAAAGTGGCCCCTTTGGTTTTATCTTTTGTATGCCTGAAGAATAAACTCCTTCTAACCCTATTCTAATTATCCCCACAGTACCGTCAAAAGACATCAATACATCGCTCTTTGAGCAATAAACACTACTAGGTATATCCACATAGATTTGATCGTTTCTTTTTCCAGTCAAATTTCCAACTCTAAAAAATCTCTTCCCCCTGTTTTCCGTATTATATTGTTTGTGCCCCGGCTCAACGCCTTTTATAAAATCGAAATAATCAATCATTGCCGCCATATGCCAACCAACAGGTATTTCTCCTAACTCAGAATCAATCATTTTTCCCCCCTCAGACTTGTACGGTTTACCTTTTTCGTTTGGAAATTCAAAGTCAACAAACCAATACTTGAAAAAAGCTTGGGCTATTGCCTCTAAAGTTTGATTCATTTCCTGGTTTAGCTCTATTTTTGAGTCGAGATCAGAGAGGATTTTAGCGATGGCTTTTTGTTCTGTTTCCCTTGGAAATTGCTCATTCAAATTTGATAGATAATTCCAAGAAGCCCTAGGCATTCTAGTTCCTTCTGCCGGGCGGCTTGCTTCCTCAATTATTTTTGGATTCGCAAAAAAATAGAAAAGAAACGAGTTGGCAGTTCCTTTTTCTGAATCAATAACAAAGATATCTGTTGAACAAACACCATCAAAAGATGGTCTATAAACTTTTCTAAAATACGGTCTCAACTTTCCAAAAAGAATTTGCCCCTTTTTGAATCTAAACTTATTGCTAATTGTATCTGATGAATTGCCTATCGAATTTAGTTTCAAAGTTCCCTGTTGTATATGTTCAAGTCCAATATACGGAAGATTTTCGCTTGATTTTGGTTTGTATTGATCTTTAACTAAATGGCACACTTCACCTATTCTCTTTATTTCCCAGCCTTCAGGTATTTTTCCTATTTCTGTTTCTTTGAATTTATTTTGTTGTTTCATTTTCGCACCTTGCAGTTTATTTGATGTAAATAAGCTTCTCGTCTCAGTGAATACATTTTTGAACTAATCCAGTACTCGGCTTGTAGATTTGTGTTCGGGTGCTTGGTTTCATTTAATGATTCAAGCAATTTTATCTGGCTTTCATTTAGGAGGCATCTAATTGAAATTAATCTCGATTCTTTTTTCTTTATTGTATCCTCATTAATTACGGGATATCCAAGCAGGATTATGCTCCCGTTATATTCGGAAGTTAGCGTTAGACTCGCTTTCTCGAAAGTTGTGTCAAGATACTGTGATTGGTTGCGGATTTTAAGAAAAAACTCTAATCGCGATTGATTGCCTTGGTCAAGAATTGCTTCTATTTGGCTTTTTTCAACTTCAAAAGTAACATCTTTTTCAAATTCTTCTTGTTTGTACAATTGTTTTTTAACGAACGGTAAAATATATCCGACAGAATTGAACAAAATTTCTTTAGCAATTTCAAAAAACATCTAACTCGCTTCCTTTTATGTAAGTCTAATGTGCTTCAAGTTGTCTTCTATTTGTTTTTCCAGTTCGTGGGATTTTTTGAATTGTTCTGCCAATTCAAATGTAAGTCGTTTCATTTTTTTATCAAATTCTTCTGGGTCTTCTTCTATGTCTTCAGTTCCAACATATCTGCCTGGTGTTAAAATGTGACTGTGTTTTTGGATCTCTTCAAGTTTTACTGATTTGCAGAATCCTTTAACATCTTGGTATTTGCCTTTTTCTCCGCGCCAAGCGTGATAAGTTGAAGCAATTTTTTGAATGTCTGAACTTGAGAGCTCTTTGTGCCTACGATCAATCATTGTGCCAAGTTTTCTTGCATCAATAAAAAGCACTTCGCCATGTCTATCTCTGAATTTATGGTTTTTCTTATCTCTTGCAATAAACCACAAGCAGGCAGGAATCATTGTGTTGTAAAACAGCTGCGGGGGTAAGGCAACCATGCAATCTACGATATCTGCTTCGACAATGTTTTTGCGTATTTCGCCTTCCCCGGATGTGTTGGAACTCATTGAACCATTTGCCAGAACAAAACCAGTTATCCCCGCTGGCGCTAAGTGATGGATGAAATGTTGAACCCATGCAAAGTTTGCGTTCCCAGCTGGCGGAACGCCATACTTCCAGCGAGCATCGTCTTTCAATAATTCGCCTTTCCAATCACTGTCATTGAATGGAGGGTTTGCAAGAATAAAATCTGCTTTCAAGTCTTTGTGTGCATCATTCAGAAAGCTTCCTTCATTGTTCCATTGGATGTTGGCGTCAATTCCTCTTATTGCTAAATTCATTTTGCATAAACGCCAAGTTGTTTGATTACTTTCTTGGCCGTAAATTGAAATGTCTCCAATTCTTCCGCCG
>Ga0209541_10006518_pt1 | contig 19862 bp, 17 predicted proteins | sample RifCSPlowO2_01_FD_184027 | JGI IMG/M metagenome (GOLD analysis project Ga0209541, IMG submission 184027) | Groundwater microbial communities from Rifle, Colorado - Rifle CSP2_plank lowO2_0.1 (SPAdes) (version 2) | ecosystem: Environmental > Aquatic > Deep subsurface > Groundwater | place... | reverse complement strand
GTTATGCCATTCGTGCAGGTCGGAACTTACCCGACAAGGAATTTCGCTACCTTAGGACGGTTATAGTTACCGCCGGCGTTCATCCGCGCTTCGGCTCAAAGCTTCTTCTCCCGACAAGTCGGGAAAATAACCTCTCACGTTAACGTTCGGACACTGGCCAGGCATCAGCCCCTATACATCAGCTTGCGCTTTCGCAGGGACCTGTGTTTTTGGTAAACAGTCGCTTGAGATCTTTAGCTGCGTCCCGACGTAAAGTCGGGAAGCCCTTATTGCGAACTTACGGACGCTATTTTGCCGAGTTCCTAAACGAGGGTTCTCTCGTACACCTTAGCACACTTATGCCCGCCTACCTGTGTCGGTTTACGGTACGGTTATCTTATAACCAGATCAATGACCTTTTCTAGACACCACTTCAACTCGAATTGACTCTGCCGAAGCTTTGCCTTTTCCTTACCTTGCGGTCGGGAACGTCCATACCATAGAACGCTCGAACATCCATGATGCGTCAGTCAAAGAATTGCTATAAGATAGTGCAGGAATATTGGCCTGCTTGTCCATCGACTACGCCTTTCGGCCTCGCCTTAGGACCGACTAACCCTGGGACGATTCGCGTTGCCCAGGAAACCTTAGGCTTACGGTGAGCGGGATTTGCACCCGCTTTTTTGCTACTTATGCCAACATTCTCACTTCCTTGAACTCCAGTGTGTTTCACAACACACCTTCAATGCTCAAGGAAAGCTCCTCTACCACGTTCCGATAAATCGGAACATCCACAGTTTCGGTACGACGTTTAGCCCCGATACATTTTCGGCGCAACCCAACTTGACCAGTGAGCTATTACGCTATCATTATAGGGTGGCTGCTTCTAAGCCAACCTCCTGGTTGTTTGAGTCAAATCACCACCTTTTACACTTAACGTCGATTTAGGGACCTTAACTTGTGATCTGGGCTGTTTCCCTTTTGACTAATGGAGCTTAGCCCCCACAGTCTAACTCCTGAACATTCCGCCATGGTATTCGGAGTTTGGTTGAAAACAGTAGGATCGCTCCACCTGTTCTCATTCAGTGCTCTACCTCCATGGTTACTATTCAAGGCTAGCCCTAAAGCTATTTCGAGGAGAACCAGCTATTACCAGGTTCGATTGGAATTTCACCCCTAACCACGGCTCATCCCCTTGTTTTGCACGGCAAGTGGGTTCGGTCCTCCCCCAGATGTTACTCTGGGTTCAACCTGGCCATGGCTAGATCACCTGGTTTCGGGTCTTGTAAATGCTGCTTTACACAAATTTAGTTAATACGCCCGAAGGCGGACTAACTAAATAAGTGTATACGGGGATTAACCCTTGCTTTCACTGCGCCTGCTCCCGATTGACCGGGATTAGACTAAGCAACACCTATAAACTCGTTGGCTCATTCTTCAATAGGCACGCCGTCATCCCGCTCTTTCCATTCGTCTTCAACAATATAAATAGGGTCCGCAAGCGAAACGACTTCGTCTTACGTCCATTATTTAAATCATCAAAGATGCGCAGAAAGAGCGGGACTCCGACTCTTTGTAGGCAAATGGTTTCAGATACTATTTCATCCCCCTCACCGGGGTGCTTTTCACCTTTCCCTCACGGTACTTGTTCACTATCGATCACCAAAAGTATTTAGCCTTACCGCATAGTCGAGGTAAATTCCTGCAGGGTTTCACGGCACCCGCAGTACTCAAGATAAATGCTGTAGAGCTATAACCCCTTTCGCGTACAGGGCTATCACCTTCTATGGCCCCGCTTTCCAGCAAGGTTTCACTAGGGAAGTTATATGTTTGTATCTCTACTTAAACCTGTAAGGGTTTAAAATGTACTTATCTTACAACCTCCTGCAAACATTACGGGCTTACACCCTTAAAGTTTCAATTAAGATTTCTGCAAAACGCAGAAATCTTAATTGAAGCATAGTCTACAGAATTTGGGCTAATCCCCTTTCGCTCGCCACTACTTAGGGAATCGCCAACTAATAACTGATAATTCATAACTTGATTCAAGATCAGTGGTTATTCATTATTAGTTATTAGTTGAATGTTTTTTTCTTTTCCTCTGGCTACTGAGATGTTTCACTTCGCCAGGTTAGCTTTGCACACCTATGTATTCAGTGTACAATGATCCGATCTTCCATCGGATCGGGTTTCCCCATTCGGAAATCCCCGGTTCAAAGGTTGCTTGCCACCTCCCCGAGGCTTTTCGCAGGCTGCTACGTCCTTCATCGTCTTTTGATGTCGAGGCATCCACCATCTGCCCTTATAAATTCTTTAATTTTAACCACAAGAATTGAGACACGAAAAAATTTTCGTGATTAATTCTTGATTAAGATGCTTGATACTCATAATTCAATTTTTAAAGTCCTTTCTTTGTCTCCCAAAATTCATTGTACGGAATTCCATCCACTGAAGCCTGAGAAACAAAAAAGCCGCCTGGTCCCAAGCGGCTGGAGATAACAACCAAAATTAGACGCTCATGCGCTTGGGATGTTAAGAGTTAGAATACTTCTTATCATATAGTCTTATTTGGTGTTATTGTCCCGCCAAAGGCGGGATTAACAGCAGAATCATTATATCTTATTTACGAAATAATGTCAATAGTTTTTGACTAATTTCTATTTTTTGTCCTTATTGAGCTGTTTTTTCGCCAAATTTACTGCCCGGCCTAATTGGATCGTAATAATTACCACTAAGACCGTAATAATCAGGGCATAACCAACCAAAGCAATAACATTATCTCCTGGCCTGGGAAAAAGTTGGACAAAAACTGCCTTGATAGCATCGTTCCAAGCTAAGGCCGCTACCAAACCAAAGCCGCTCGTAGCTAAGGAGGCGACCTGCTCTAGAATTTCAATTTTGAGATCCTTTTTTTCTTCAGCAGTTTGTTTTTTCTCAGACATATTTTTATTATAGCACAAATTAAAAGAAAGCCTTGGCCCATCCGCAGACAAGCCAAGGCAACTGATTCTTAATTGACTCACACTCGTACAGGTGTTTCAGAAAGGTGTGAAACGACACCAACATGTGGTACCAGTCGTACACCTTCATCACCAAGAATCTTGAAACCACCTTTTGGTGGAGTGTAACCCTCAACATCCTCCTCGATCTCTGGGTCACGAGTAACCCGGTCGTACGGGAAAACATCGGTCCGAGTATCAGCCTCGGAAAACTCAAAGTAGACCGCTCCATTCGGACCAGCGCTGAGCTGATGGATTACGCCAGCTGGCATATAAAGAGTCTGGGTACCAGCCGGAATCTCGTGGCGAGCGCCATCTGGTTCAGTGACAATCAAAAGACCGTAGATAACCAGGAACCCTTCGTCTTTCTGCTTGTCTACGGCCAGGTGATGGTGGGCTGGGCAAATCCAGCCTGGCAGTGAAATCAGTAGCTTCCCACAGAACGTCTCATTGAAAATGTTGACTAAGGCCAGCAGATGCACACCGTCATCCATGCCAAAGCCGGCGATCTCGATTTGCCCGGGTTTAACCTTAAGGTAAGGTAAGGCCTGATTGACCAACTCAGTGGCTTGGATTTGAAGAGCTATGTACTCACTTCGTTTCATTACTAGTTCACCTCCTCTCAATATAAACTAGAATGATACGCGATTTATTAAACTAGTAAATCTATAAAATAAAGTCAATAAAAAAATTTTGCTTAAGCAAAATTTTTTTGTTCATTGGGTTTTCTTGGTAACTCAAATTTTACCTACCAAATCTAATCCGGGCTTTAAGCTATCTTTTCCCGGCTCCCAAGAAGCTGGGCAAACCTGATCACCATGTTTAGCAACAAATTGAGCCGCTTTCAATTTACGTAAAAGTTCAGCGGATGAGCGACCGATGCTATTATCATGAACTTCCATAGTTTTAATTTCTCCCTCTGGATTGATAACAAAACTACCCCGTAAAGCCAAACCTTCATTTGGAATATAAACTCCCAATGCCTGACAAAGTCGACTAGCAGGATCAGCTGCCATTGGAAAAGTAACCTTTTTAATTGCTTCGGAACTATCATGCCAAGCTTTGTGAGTAAAAACCGTATCGGTACTAACACTAATTACTTCAGCATCCAGCTTTTTAAATTCTCCATAACTTTCCGCTAATTCCTTTAACTCCGTCGGACAAATAAAAGTAAAATCAGCTGGATAAAAAAATAAAACCAGCCACTTGCCTTGATAATCTGACAGTTTAACTTTCCTAATTTCCTCTTGGTGAAATATCTCAAATTCAATCTCGGGTAATTTTTGATTAATAAGGGGATGGCTGATGATTTCTTTTTCTTGTTGCATATATTCTTTTGTTAATAATTAATATGTCAGAGGAGGGACTCGAACCCTCAATCCCTTACGGGAACTAGCTCCTAAGGCTAGCGCGTATACCAATTCCGCCACTCTGACATAACATTTTTAAAATAAAAGGTGTAGGGGAAGGTATGGGGGCGTGTATACCAACTTGCCCCGCACCAATTCAATTTATCAACTTATCTTTAAAAAATACTAAGCCGAAGGCGACTCCGCACTAACCGAACTATAAATTTAATAAAACCTAATCTGCGGAATTAGTGTAGGGTTCCGCCACCCCGGCCTCCCCTTTATCATTGTCAATTTTTATTCAATTGTCAAATAAAAAAGCCAACATCAACATAATGTTGGCTAAAAATGATCAGTTAGGAATGCCAGGCGGCAAATGGATCTGCCGATAACGATGCTGGTGCATCGTGTGCAGCACCCATTGATTGTCAGAAGGAGCGATTAATAAAGTTGAACGAAATCGGCTGGGGTTGGGAAATCGCGCCAGCTGGCTAACGTCAATCAATGAATGCTCAGAACTAGGCTGAATCGGCTGGAAGATGCTGTAAGCCGGCGAAGTGGACATCAGGATTCCTTCCTTGGTCCAGGGCCGTTCGTGCCAAATCTCAAAAAGAATCAAGGAAAGCTGGCCGTTTCGCTGAGCAAAACGGACAAAAGACAACCAGTGTATCCACTCACCAATCTTTTCGCCATTAGCCAAAATAAAACCAATTGGCTTTTGGGAAAACTGGAAGCTGGACAGATAAAGAATCCTGGATGGCCCGCCCGGCCTGGCATAATGAAGGCATGAACTTGATTCACCGTCTCCTTGACTACTGGAGCCCTCAATGAAAATCATGCTGTCACGGAAGTTTTCCAAATAGCCAGTCTTGCCCAGGAAAGTAACAAACGCTTTGTAAACATCCCACTGCGCCCCTTCAAGCTGCCCAAGAGGCGGAAAAACAATCGCCTCACCATTAGTGATGACCTCACTTAAGTTAACACTTTCCGGGCGACGGATAGCCTCGGCCGACAGTTGATAGTGGAAAATACCAGCACCGCAGGCAATATACAATTCCTGGGTAATATAATTCAAAATCACCGAAAACATTATCCTGCCTTGCCGAATGCAACTGATTGCCGAGGTAGCACCGGTTACCGACAATGGATCGCTAGCCAATTCTTTCCAGACTTGCTTAGTTTCTTGCTGATGGATTAAATCACCAACCTTGGTTGATGGCTGGCTGGGGAGATACTTCTGAAGAAACTGGCCGAGCTCTTTAGAGCGATCGGTTGGATCGCAAAAAAAGATAACTGGCTGATGATCAGGATCGCTGTGGGGTGGCCAATAGCGGGTGTCAGTTTTGCCAAACTCCTCGGTGACTAAAACCGCATCCGGATCAAAGCGGCCAATTTGGCTGGTGATTTCAATTTCCGGAATTGCATCAAGTCCCAAGGTGTCACCTTTACCATAAACAGTGCTTCCTAACGCCTCCTTAACAGAGGTTTGCATCAAATTACTATTAGCAGCCAATAAGGCTGCAATAGCCGCGTCACAATAAGCTACGTTGAATCCTTTCATGGTTTTATACCTCCAATCTAGAATATTTCCTTTCTTTTGGTTATCAATGAGCTTCATATAATATTACTGCCGTTGTCAAAATCCTGTCAAGGACACCAAAGTAGTTATACTCTTGACAAAAATTCTTAATTAAATTATCATTGATAATGAGCCCTAGGCTCAACATAGCGCGAATCCCGACCTCGGTCGGGATTTTCGTGTAACAATTTAAAATCAACATAGCGCGCCATTTCGGGGCGTTTTTTATTTAGAATCAAGAATTACGAATCAAGAATCAAGGAAAATTAATAGAATTCTTGATTCGTAATTCGTGATTCTATTATTACTAATTCTTAAGCATAAAACTATGAAAAAACTTATTATCCTCCTCTTCCTCCTAACACCCTCTTTTGTTTCGGCAGAACAACCGACCATTCTAATTAACGAAGTCGCCTGGATGGGTACTGTTACTTCGAGCAACGACGAATGGATCGAATTAAAAAACAATACGGACGCTGACATTGATTTAACTACTTGGCGCTTGGAGGCAGTTGATGGTACGCCTGAGATAAATTTAGAAGGCATTGTTTCAGCCAATTCCTATTTTCTACTGGAACGAACCGACGACGACACTTTACCAGAAATTACAGCCGACCAAATTTACACTGGCTCACTAAGTAATTCCGGCGAATGGCTGAAGCTCTTCGATAGCGAGGGTAATTTAGTTGATGAAATCAATGCGAGCGAAGCCTGGCCCAGCGGTGATAACTCAACCAAGCAAACTTTAGAAAGAAATAATTCTAGCAGTTGGCAAACTAGCACTGAGGCTGGCGGGACACCTAAAACTGAGAACGGCAACCAAGAACAGCCGATTGAAAATCCAACTGAAGATCCGACTCCAGACGAATCAACTGAACAGTCAACTAAACAAAATTCAACCGTCGCTGATTCAAAAGCTAAAAAAGGCGATATTCTAATCACCGAGCTTTTCCCTGATCCGGCCGGGATTGATATTAATGATGAATTTATCGAGCTAAAAAACGTCAGCTCATCCGATATTGATTTAACCAGCTGGACTATTAAAAATTCCGCTAAACAAATTTTCACTTTACCATCACTCAAAATGACACCCAACAGTATTGTTATTTTTTACCGTCACCAGACTAACTTAATGTTGAATAATTCAAAAGATAAGATTACTCTTTACAATATATCAGGCCAAATTATTGATCAGGTTGATTATAAATCAACTCTTGAAGCAAAAAGTTATCAAAGAACCAGTGATAATAAATTTGAATGGTCAGAAATTTCACCTGGCAAAAACAATGTATTTAATGATGAGGCGCTGCCAACAGCCGTAATCAATGGTCCGATTCAAGCCGAAGTTGGTCAAATTATCACTTTTGATGCTTCAGACTCTTTCGACCCCGAAAGCCGAGAATTAAATTATCAATGGAATTTTGGTGACGGCCGAATTGCAACAGGAATAACCGCCCGCCAAATCTATCTTCAGCCTGGCAATTATGAAATTTCACTTACGACTGTTGCCAGCCAAACTGCCAGTTCAACTGAAAAACTAAAAATAAAAATAACAGGCAAACAAACAACGGAGCTTATTCAGTCAACTAGCACCCCAACCACAACCAAGGAAATCTTTTCAATTGAACCCATTCCTTTTATTTTTATTTCTGAATTTTTACCTGACCCTGAAGGTTTGGATAATGATAATGAATTCATCGAAATTTTTAATAACGAAGAAACACCCATTAATTTAACCGACTGGCAACTAGACGATGCTGAGGGCGGCAGCAGACCCTACAAAATTCCTGAAGGTGCCATAATCAAACCCGGCCAATATCTGGCTTTTTTCCGAACTGAAACCAAATTGGCTTTGAATAACAGTAATGATGCTGTCCGACTCCTGACACCAAGCGGCCAAATCGTGGACCTGGCTGAATACGAAGACACCAAACAAAACTTTAGCTTTGTCCTGGATGAAAATTTTTCCTGGCACCAAACCGACACTCCAACACCAGGCGAAATAAACTTCCTTAATGAAGAAAAAAACGAAGCCGAGGAAAAAACCAAAACGCCGCAGGTTTTGGGAACGTCAACTCCAGAAATTATTGAAAGTGATGAGCCAAAAAGCAAAAATAAATATATAATCTCTGGAATCTCAGCCCTAGCAATTTTAGGGTTAGGAGCTATTTTGAAACTAAAAAAGATGTGATATACTAATTTTATGATAGTAACTTCTGGGAAAACCGGCTGGTTTCATCTCTTTTTTGTCCTACTTATTACGTTAGGGGCGGTTTATTTTATCAGACAATCTCTAAACGAATCTTTTGTCCAATGGCAAAGTGTCAATGAAGTCCGAGCCGCGGAAATCCAAGCAGCACTGACCACTAAATAATACTATTACAACAACCAAAAAAGAGGGGTTGTTTTTTTATAAAACAAAAACATTTGCTTTTACAAAGATTTACAGAGAGAATATAATTAAAATGATACTAATATGGCAAAAACTGCGGTCCAAAAAGACGCTAAAAAATATGAGCGGCTAGTTAGGGGTTTGAGCAGCGCCGGCAACTCTTTGGCGATGTATCCACCCGGCCATCCAATAGTCGAAAAGCAACTTCAAGGATTACACCAATTACTGATTGAGATTCTAAAAACTGATAATAGCCTCTCAATCCATAAAGGCGAAGGTGTTTTGGTGGTTAATGACCGCCAAATTCCAACTACTGGCAAATCCATAGAAAAAATCATCAATCATTTTGATGATTTTAAAATTACTGACTTGGAATTTGTTAATAATCCTAGTTACGAAGAACTGAAAAACTTCTTAGATATCTTTACCCACAGCGAAGAAAGTATCAACAGGTATGGCGACCTAAATACTGCTTGCAGTAAAAATCAGATTACTAACATTAGATCAATGCAAGCCGCTTATATTCGAGTACCTAAGGATATCAAGGATAAGTTGGGCGGTAAAACTGTAGGTGAGCTAAAAATCAGTAAAGAAGAAATGGACCGCCTGTTATCTTATCTCAAGGGTGAAATTAATTTAACTAGGCCTGACGAATTGAAAATCTACCATAAAGTTTTTGAAAATCCTAGTCTACTGACAAGTCTGATTGATAAAATTGTCATTGATTCAGAAAAACTTCCAGCTGACCAAAGAAAAAAGTTAGTAATCATTGCTTTAAATCGAACGGGCCATTATCTTAACCAAACTCTAATTGGCAGCCGCAAACAGAAAAAAGCACTAGATATTCTTTCTAATCTCAACAAAAGTTTAATATCTGATTCAAAGACTTTTGTCGCCCTAGGTTCAGACCCGCAGTTTAAAAATGAAATTAACCAGACTATTGAACAACTAAAATCTCTGGTCAAAAATCAAACCGTTATTACTGAATATAATAGATATAAAGAAAAATTAGATCGGCTCAAAGAAAAAGTCCAAGCCATTGCTCCCCAATTAGTAACTCCTGATTCTCCGGCTACTCAGACCCTGCCGCCGGATTTGAAAAAACTCCTCGTTGAGATTAGATCTTTTTTTGAAAAAATTTCGAAGGATAAAAACATTACAACAACTGACATCAAAAAAATTGCTGATTTAAACAGCAAAATTCAAAACTTTCTAAAATAATCTAAATTAATTTATTCCCACTCAATTGTTCCTGGCGGCTTATTAGTTACATCATACAGCACTAAATCAACGCCTGGGATTTTTTTCATCTCAGCAATAATTTTATTTAGAATACTTGGTTTCATCGGATAAAAATTTACGGTCATTGCCTCCTGCGACTGAATTGGCCGCAGAATTATTGCCTGCCCGCTCCTCGAGTCTGAGCGACCTCGGAGTCGAAGACCGGAATCTCGATGTAGGCGGGTTTCACCGCCGGCTAAACTCAATGGTGCTAAAATTATCGGGAATTGCCAAATCTCATTATAAATTTTTTCTTTTTTGATTATCTGATTAACCAAATAATCAATTTGACGCAGTAAATCTAGCCGTTTCTTAGTTAAATAGCCAGGTTTTATTTTCAATTTTTTGAAATCAATTTTCTGCGGATGAATTAAATAAGTAACTCGATTGACTGCGCTTAATTCGTTAGTGATTCGAACTGATAAATCATGGAGTTTCTGCCAGCTGGCCCGACCCGTGATTAAAGCTGGGTGGCGATAGGTGCGATTATCACCCTGGACACCAACGCTGCGCGATGGCAAGACTGTCCCTTGAAGGCGCGATTGGCCAATCGCGCCTTCTTTGATAATATTTTGGAGTCGACGATTAATCGCTTTTTGATTTTTAATTCTGCCTTTGCCATCACTACATAAGGTTCTAATCGCTAAACCAGGACCCGGAAAAGGATGACGATTAATTAACGACGGCGGTAAACCAAGTTTTCTACCAATTGCCCGCACTTCATCTTTATATAATTCTGCCAGTGGCTCAACTAAAGCACCCAGCCGCATCAATTTTAAGACTTCTTTAACTCGATTGTGATGAGTTTTAATTTTATCAGCATGCTTAGTGCCGCCGGTCTCAATAGTATCTGGATAAATCGTACCTTGAGCCAGCACCCAGTTTTTCTGGTTCATTTTTTGCTGCTTCATTACTTCATCTTTAATTTTCAAAAAGGTCCGACCGATAATCTCTCGCTTTTTTTCCGGATCTACCACACTCCTTTCAGCTGCAAGAAACTTGGCTGAAGCATTAATCACTTCTAAATCATCAAACCCGGCTTTAGCTAAAGTTTTCTTAACTTGAATTGATTCACCAAGCCGCATAAAACCGTTGTCGATATGCAGACCAAAAACCCGCTTTTTGCCCAAGATTTTTTCCAAAATTGCAAAACAAACTGTTGAATCCACTCCGCCAGAAACCAGCAGAAAAACATTACGAGAGCCAACAGTTTTTTTAACATTTTTTACAATCTGACTCCAATATTTATCCATTGACCAGTCTGGCTGGCAGTTACAAATTTTAAAAATAAAATTCCTCAAAATAATTAAACCGTGTTTAGTATGGGCAACTTCTGGATGAAACTGCAGACCATAAATACCTTGTTTTTCATTCTCCATTGCGGCAATTGGGCAGTCGAAGGTTTTACCAATTACTTTAAAACCCTTGGGTAATTTTACAACTGCGTCGCCGTGGCTCATCCAAACCTTTTCTTTTTGGCCTAAACCGCTAAAAAATCGGCTAGAGCCAGTTATAGAAATTTCAGCAAAACCGTACTCTTTAGTTTTGCCCGGCTTAACCTGACCGCCAAACCGTTGAGCAATTAATTGGTGGCCATAGCAGAGGCCTAGAATCGGCTTACCTAAATTAAAAATCTTAGAATTATATTTAATAGCGGTTTTGTCATGAACGCTTTGCGGACCACCAGATAAAATTAAACCTCTGGCACCTTGCAACTTGGTTGTGCTAACAGTCGGTAGATAAATCTTAGCCAAAACACCCAACTGCCTAATCCGTCTAGCGATCAGATGGGTATACTGCGAACCGAAATCCAAAATAGCGATTTGTTCCTTCATAGTATATTGATTATATCTCAATTTTCAAAAATCATAAAAGAAAAACTATTGACAGGTAAACAAGCTTGGGTCTAAACTTAGATCAGCGACGCCTCGGGTGAGGCAATATTAAGGAGGGTAAAAAATGAGTACCCGAACTGTCGTTAGCTGTCCGCATGAAACTCAGCTGCCCAATGGCACCAGACATCATTTTGATACCACCACTTGCCCTTGCTGCCAAGGAACTTTCTGTTGCCATTGCGCTGAATTAGATCTTAAGGGGGATGGCTCCTATGTCATATGCCCTCACTGCGGAGCAAAGGTACGGCCCCATATTGTACCTTCAATTCTTCCTTAACCCCAACCAATTCCCCCGCCGATCATTCGCCTTGGCTCTACAACAGTCAGGGCGTTCTTCTTTAAAAATTGCCCAACTTGGTAATTTGAGTTATGATAAAGTAAATGAAAGTAAAGTAAGTAAATTAAGTGAAGTAAGTGGGATAAGTTAAAACTTAATTTACTTACTTTACTTAACTCGCTTAATTTATCACCTATGAAAGAAGGTTTAACTTTTGATGACGTCTTACTCGTCCCCCAAAAATCAACTTATTCGCCTAGCAAAGTCAGTACGGTTACTTATCTAACTAAAAGAATTAAACTGGAGATTCCCTTACTTTCGGCTTCAATGGATACTGTCACTGAAAGCGCAATGGCAATTGCCTTGGCCCAGAAAGGTGGCTTAGGTGTGATTCATAAAAACATGGAGATAGCTGAACAAATGGCTGAGGTTAGAAAGGTAAAATCCAGAAAATTACTTTGTGGTGCGGCAGTTTCAGTGGGTGAGGAAGCAATTCAACGGGCGAAAGCTTTGGCTGGCGCTGGCGTGGATTTGATTGTCATCGATGTGGCTCATGGCCATTATTATAAAGTAGCGAAAACGATTAAAACTTTAAAGAAATTGATCGGTAAAAAAGTGGTGATTGTCGGTGGCAATGTCGCAACCAGTCAGGCAACGGCTGACTTAATCAAATCTGGCGCTGATGTGGTTAAGGTTGGCGTTGGCCCGGGCTCAATTTGCACCACTCGCATCATTGCTGGTATCGGCGTACCACAATTGACGGCTATAATGGATGCCGTCAAAGTCGCTAAAAAAACTAAAACTCCGATTATTGCTGATGGCGGGATTAAATTCTCCGGTGACATTGTTAAAACTCTAGCCGCTGGTGCCACGGCAGTTATGCTCGGCGGACTATTGGCTGGCGTTGATGAAGCACCAGGCCAAATTATAATAATCAAGGGCAAAAAATATAAAGTCTATCGTGGTATGGGCTCAATTGATGCCATGAAAAAAGGTTCAAAAGACCGTTATTTGCAAGCTGACAGAAAATCAACCAAAGAAATGATTGCTGAAGGAGTGGTTGGTTATGTGCCTTACAAAGGACCAGTTGAAGACGTCATCTACCAATTAATCGGCGGTTTAAAGCAAGGGTTCGGTTACTGCGGTGCCAAAGATATCACCGAACTCCAGAAAAAAGCAGAGTTTGTTAAAATCTCAAATGCGGGTTTACGTGAAAGTCACCCGCACAACTTACAACAAATTAAAAAAACGCCGAACTACAAAAGCGATTTTCTATAAAAAAATTAAAAAAACGCCGAACTATCAGGCGTTTTTTGTTATTAAAAACTATCTCTCTATTCTCTTTCTAAGGTCCATGTGTGCTTCCTGCAGACTCATCAGTAGTTGGCTCTCATTAATCAAATTATGATAGCGGTTAGAAATTATAAATTCGCCATTAATCATCAAGTCGCGAACATTCCGGCCGCCGTGAGTAATCATATTGCCAACTAAACTGACTGGTTTATCTTCATTATAAGGTAAAAAGCCCCTGTCTTTGAGTTTCCAAAAAGCTAGATCCGCCCGGTAACCCGGCAAGATTTTGCCAACTCTTTTAAGCCGCAAAATCTGAGCGGCTTGCGAAGTAATCATTCTAAATAAATCTTCATAAAGAATCCGATGCTTATCCAAATGTGTAATTCTAGTTTGGAGTGCCTCGGAAAATAAATCCAAACTGTTTTTTGAAACTACACTATCAGTCCCTAAACAAACTTGTTTATCTGCCTTGTATTTAACAAAGTCCAAATAGCGGAATTCACCACTTTTATGCAGTTTATTAGAAGTTGGCAAATGGATGATACCAATCTTATATTTTTTAACCAGCTTTATCTCATTATCGGTGAGATGAACCGCATGGGACAAAAGTAGGTTAGGACCGGCTAAACCAAAATCTGCCAGAGTTTCCACTGTCCGCCGGCCAAACTTTTTAACGCACTCAGAAACCCACTCTTCGTTTTCAGCCGCATGCATGGTAAAAAGAACATTATATTTTTTAATTATTGTCTTGATTTTCTCCAGCTGTTCGCGGCTGGCTTTATGAATATAATGAATCGCAATCGCTGGCTTTGAATAATATTTTTTTTGATTTTTTAAAATATTTTCAACCATCGTGGGAGAATTTTCTGGATGTGAATTTGAAACAGCTGAGACTGCATTAATAACATTGTGCTTAGTGATTCGGGCGGCCTGATCGATCGGTTTAAAAGTAGCATAATGACTCATCGTGGTAGTAACTCCCATTTTTTGCTCCTCGGTAAAGTCCCCGACTGCTCCTAATAAAAAATCTCGGTTAGTCATTTTAGCTTCCAGTTCGGCCATTTTTTTAACCTGGTCACGGATGTCACCTTTATCCAAAGTCATTGAAGAACGCAAAAGATACATCGGCGGATGAGCGTGACTATTGACTAAACCTGGAGTTACTACTACCCCTCCTCTTTTCGAGGCGTCGTAAAGCAAATCGATTTTATTTTGAGGAATTTTTTTCTTACGGGTTGGAAAAACGTCTTTAATAATACCATTAACGATATAAATGGAGTAATTAGGCTTAACTTGCAATTTATCTTTATCATCAATAGTAATTAAAAAACGCACGCCGTGAACCAAAACCCGTCCTAGATTCTTCGGATTGATAATACTGTAACGGCTGCGAACTTGGCGAGATTGGGCGTCATACTTATGATACTCTTCCTCAAGACACTGCTCTAAAGTTTGATTCTTTATTAGCTTTTTCATAAAACAATTGGTGTCTTAATTATAAATAACAAAACCTTTTCAAGCAAATTGCCATTTGTTATAATGAAACATATGACAATCAAATTTTATGAAGTTTTCAGCAAGGCCGACTGGGCTAAAATCATTATTCTACTTATTGTAGCTGTTATTTGCTGGGTTTGGGTTTACAAAGAATATCAAAAACCAATCATTCCACCCGAATGGGACCAGCAATTAGAGATCAATAAATAATTTGACTTTTTATAAAACAAAAACAGTCCCGCCACAACGGGATTGTTTTAAAATGGAGCGGGTGACCGTCTACCTACCAGTAGACTAACCATTGACAGAAGGCTTAAAAATTAGAGGATTTTTGTGGTCCTCTTTTCATCAGACTCTTGCCTTTCTTTAAATTTTTGCTATAATAATTTTTGTATATTCTTTGCTTCGAAATGCGGGTTTACCCGCCGAAGCGAAACGTAGGCGGGTGTAGTTCAGTGGTAGAATGTCTCCTTGCCAAGGAGAAGATCGCCGGTTCGAATCCGGTCACCCGCTCCAATCAATCCTGTTGAACAGGATTTTTTAATTTCTAAATTGGTACAAAGCAATCCCCGCCGCCACTGCCACATTCAATGATTCTTTTTTGCCTAGCATGGGAATTTTGACAATACGATCGGCTAATTTTAATATGCCTTTACTTACCCCCCTAGTTTCACTGCCAACCACCAATGCTAAAGGAAATTTCGGTTTAAACTTCGGCAATGGCTGACTTTCTCTGACGGTTTCCAAAACAACGATTTGAACACCCTCCTTTTTTAATTTTCTAATTAAAAGGTGGGTCTGCCACTGCCGCTCCCAGGGAATCCAATTGTCGGCCCCCAATGCCGTCTTAGTAATTTCTTTTCGGGCTGGATAGCCAGTATAGCCGCAGAGATAAATTCTTTTGACGCCAAAAACATCAGCACAGCGAAACAATGCGCCGACGTTAAAAAGACTGCGGATATTTTGGGCAATAAGATATATTTCTTGATTCTGACTAATTGACATATAAGCTTTTTCATCTTAATATAATTAAAGTTTACTGACAATAACTAATTAAGGGGCGAGTGGTGAAATTGGTATACACGTCCCGACTAGACATATGCCGCGGTGGTGAAATTGGTATACACGCAGGACTTAAAATCCTGTTCCTGAATAAGGAGTGAGAGTTCGAGTCTCTCCCGCGGCATATGTCTAGTCGGGATGGTTGAATAAGCTGTGAGGGTTTCCCACCACCTAATTTAAATTTAAATGACGGCGGGACCTCACCGCATTCTGCAGGACCCCGCCATAGGCGGTGGCGAATCCCTCCTCGCCCACCACCGAGAAAAAGTCAACGATATGAAATATGCAAAAGTTTATAACTAACCCAATTACTATAATCCTAGCAATAATAATTTTGGCGACGGTTTTAAGACTAGTCGCTGTTTTTAATTTTGGCACTTACATGTTTGATGACATGTTTAGTGTTCATTTTACCAGTAAACCCGTGCCGGAAATGTTTTATTTTCTAAAAGACGAGGTCCACCCGCCAATTTTTTATCTGCTATTAAACTTCTGGGTTAAAATATTTAATGGTAACGAAATAACAAATAGAATTCTGCCACTGATTTTCAATATTGCCTGCATACCCCTAGTCTACTTTCTGGGTAAAAAGATCCTTAATAAATGGATTGGGATTTTGGCCAGTCTGTTTTTTGCATTATCATATTTTCAAATTTTTACTAGTGCTGAAATCAGAATGTATAGCTTAATGACCTTCCTAGGCTTAGCTTCCCTGAGTCTATTTTGGTTAATTGTCGTTGAAAAGAAAAAAGGCTTCTGGCTGCTTTATACCTTAATTAACATTTTAACTTTGCTCACCCATCTAGGAGGCCTTTTTGCCTTACTGACCCAATGGCTTTGGTTTTTTATCCTACTTTGCAAAAAACAAATTGATTCAGAAACTGCCAGAAGGTTTTTAATTGCTCAAGTTTCAATCCTAGCCGTCTGGTCAATTTGGCTGATTCCCTTCTTTCTGCCCAAATTAATCCCTATCATTACCAAGGGCTGGTATTTTAAAATCAGGATCATTAATCGTAGTGCCGCAATTGGACTCTTCGATAATTTCTTTTTACTACTAGAAAACAGCGTTTTCCGCTTTATTGTTGGAGTAATAATCTTTTCTGCTCCTTTCATGATCTTACTCTGGAATGACAAAAAATTATCAGAAAAAATGCCGGCGAAAATTAATCCAAACTGGTTTCTATTGACTTGGGCCTTACCTGCATACCTAGTGTCAGTGATTACCCGAATAAATTTTACAAGAATTTATCTAATCGCCTATGTCGGCTTTTATTTAATTGTGGCTTATTTCTTATATATACTATTCAAAAATCTGAAGAAAACTTTTTGGATTATTTTCATAATACTAATTGCAATCAGCGGCTGGAATTTAATAAAAAATGTGCCACAAAGCTTTTCGGCCTGGAACAAAACGAATGATTGGCTGATGGCAAATGAAAAGCCGGGTGATAAAATTATAATCTATCGCTATGCTAACCAACTTCAATTTGAAAATTACTATACTGGCAGAAGTGACTACGAAGGGGTATACCCGATTGATGACAAAAAAACCTTAGAACAAAGAATTGTCGAAAACAATTGGCAACACATTGTAACCGAAGAAAATATTAATTATTTAGAAAAAGCAACAGATAATTACGACCGAATTATTGTTATTCACGAGACTCCTCCACCGGACATTTACTGGAAAAGTATAATTCACTACTGGCTAGAGAAAAATGGTTGGTCAGTTATCGAAGTCTATCAACCAGGCAGTTTCCTGGGGCCGAAGGTCGTGATTTATAGCCAGAATTAAGGTTGTCTTTTTGGTCACAAAACGGTAAGATAAAAACATGAGCAAGGAACGAGTAATTGACCCTCAGGAGCTGAAAAACGATGAAGTTTTTGATTTGACATTAAGGCCTAAAAGTCTGGCTGAATTTATTGGCCAACAAAAAATTAAGGAAAATCTGCAGATATTCATGGCCGCGGCGAAAAAACGCCAAGAGCCGATAGAACATGTATTACTCTATGGCCCACCGGGATTAGGCAAAACCACTCTAGCTCACATTATTGCCAATGAAATGCAAAGCGGCATTCGGATAACTTCTGGTCCGGCTTTAGAGCGCAGCGGGGATTTAGCCGCCATTCTTACTAATTTAGAGGATGGCGATATTTTATTTATAGATGAAATCCACCGCCTGAATAAAACCATTGAAGAAATCCTCTATCCTGCCATGGAAGAATATGCACTCGATATTGTAATTGGCAAAGGACCTTCAGCTAGAACGCTGCGACTAAACCTCCCTCATTTTACAATCGTTGGGGCGACCACCAAAATCAGTTTACTTTCCTCTCCGTTGCGCGATCGCTTCGGCAACATCTATCATTTAAGTTTCTATCAAGATGACGAGATTGGACAAATCGTTAACCGCTCAGCCCAAATTCTAAATATTAGACTAGAACAACCAGCTGCACTCCAGATTGCCAAACGCTCGCGCAAAACACCGCGGGTTGCCAACAGAATCCTGAAAAGAGTCCGCGACTTTGCTGAAGTCAAAGCCGACGGCACTATCACTGACCTAGTAACTAAAAAGGCTTTATCAATGCTAGATATTGATGAATTTGGCCTTGATGAAATTGATCGTAGAATTCTCCAAATTATTATTGAAAAATTTAGCGGCGGCCCAGTCGGCCTTAATACTCTTTCAGCGGCCACTGCTGAAGAAATGGCCACAATTGAAGATGTTTATGAACCATTCTTGATGCAGATTGGGTTTTTGAAGCGAACCTCTCAAGGCCGAGTCGCGACTGAAGCAGCTTACAAACATCTGGGACTAAAAAACCCGGAAAAACAAAATCGTCTTATCTAAAATGTTTAAGATAAAATGAAAATATGGCAATCCCTCTAGCAATATTCTACTACCTCTACTTAGTTTTTGTTTTGGTTTTCTTAATTTTTACTCTTTTTAATATCTACCATTTGGTTAGGTTTGGCTTTCTCACCTTAGGTAATATCGCAATGATTACCTTTTATATTATAGTTTCAATTTTGATTTTACTGATCTCTTGGAGATATATTTCAAATATCAATTGGCAACAAGAAATACAACTAATTCCAACTTTTCCAATTTAATTTTTTATGCTCAAATTTTATTTACTCCATCACTTGGAAAATGAAAAAATAATAATGTTACTACGGCGACACTGGTTTATAATTTTTAAAAAAATAGCCCTCTGGACTATTGTTGCTATACTGCCGCTAATTTTTTATTTTGTTGCTGGGGATGTTTTGGTAGGGTTATTGCCCCCTGATTTAGCTTACCCAATATCGATTTTGTTTATTAGTATCTACTACTTATATATTTGGCTTTTTATGTTCCATAGTTTTGTTGATTATTACTTAGATGTTTGGATTGTTACGACCGAAAGAATTGTTAATATTGAACAAAAAGGACTTTTTGCCCGTCAAGTCTCGGAGCAAAAGCTTTACCGCATTCAGGACGTAACTTCTGAACTAAAAGGATTTTTTTCAACTATCTTAAATTATGGCCTAGTTCATATTCAAACCGCAGGCGAAAAACCTCGTTTTATTTTTAAAGAAATACCTGACCCGCAAGGGGTGGCTAAAAAAATCATCAAAATTGTTGAGGAAAATAAAAAATTCCATCAACTGATGGAAAAAGAAGATAAGATCAATACTAGAAATCAATAAATCAAAAGGTTAAATTTGCTTTTTTGCTTTATTGATTTTTTGTTTTATTAAGCCAACAACTTACCTGCCCAGATAACCCTTGGCGATTTCTGGCCTAATATACTGGCCGGGCTGAAAGGCCACTGATTCTTCTGCCACAATTGCTGACGAAACTGCTGTCTGCTCTTCACTAATTGCTTGCTGGGTAAAACTTAAAAGCACAGCAACAATTACGACAATAAAAAAAGCACTGACAACGCTTATCGCTAGACTTCGGCTAGGTTGATTTTCCGTCAGGGCTTGGTTTTTAGCGGTAAAGCCAAATAAAGACATTACCTCTTGCACTGGTTGAATTGTCCTCATATGTTTTTGTTTTGGTTTTTGGCCCGCGAATTATCTTGGGGCATTAAAAATGGTTCTATTTCGAACCATCTAACTAAATATAGTATAGCACATCTAATATTTTTTGTCAAGCGCTTGGGTATACCCCAATGCCAAGCATTGGGGCTTAGACAATTTATTTAGACTTCCTCGGATTGCTCTTTGATGTATTGGTCTATATCTTCTTTGGTTAATCCTGGTCCTA
>Ga0209541_10006517_pt1 | contig 19866 bp, 18 predicted proteins | sample RifCSPlowO2_01_FD_184027 | JGI IMG/M metagenome (GOLD analysis project Ga0209541, IMG submission 184027) | Groundwater microbial communities from Rifle, Colorado - Rifle CSP2_plank lowO2_0.1 (SPAdes) (version 2) | ecosystem: Environmental > Aquatic > Deep subsurface > Groundwater | place... | reverse complement strand
AACTCTATAGGTTGCCTTATTCTTCAATGCGTAGGTACGGAATTTTTTATTGAGAATATCTTTAAGAAGAGAAAAAGATTTGTCGTCTGCATTCAATAAAGCTATTTTTGAATGGTTTAATAGAATAGCCTTTGATTTAACATATTCTTCATATTTTTTATGGAAGTCCAGATGTTCATGTGTTACGTTAGTAAGCACCCCGGCTTCGTAATTAATTAAAGCAATCCTATTTTGAGCAAGAGCATGAGATGTTGTTTCAAGAACAAAATATTCGTCGCCGCTATTGGCGCTTTGACGGAAAAATTTGTGAAGTGGAAAAACATCCGGTGTTGTGACATGAAAACCTACATCGTAGGTTTTTCCGGCAATATTTGCATAGATAGATGAGATCATCGATACACTTTTTCCGGCTGATTTTAAAATATGATAAATGAGATGAGTTGTCGTTGTTTTCCCATCTGTACCTGTTACGCCAATAATTTTAAGTTTGTGGCTGGGAAAACCATAATAGATATTGGCTAGTATAGCTTGGAAAAGATGGTAAAAGTTTTTTAGTTTTTGTAGCATTTATTTCTATAAATTTTAATTACTCTGGTGCAATATTATAGTAAACTAACAGTTCTTTAGCCACCTCGAAAAATAAGGGTGCGGCAGTTTCTGAACCCCAGGGAGAGGTTTGAGGTTCCCTAAGGATGACGAGCGCCAAAAATTTCGGGTCGGAAACGGGTGCAAACCCGACAAATGACGCCACAGTTTTTGTCGGGTCATAGTGTCCTTCGATAGGAATTTGGGCTGTTCCGGTTTTTCCCGCGATCTGATATCCCTTAGGTTTTGCCCAACGGACTTCACCGTTTTCCACTGCCGAATGAAGCATTTTTTTTATCATTTCAGATGTTTTGGCACTAATCGTTTTTCTTTCAATTTTGGAGTCAATACTTTTTTCCTCGTTGCCCGATGAAATCTTTTGAACGACAAACGGTTTTAACAATTTCCCACCATTGATCAAGGATGCAAAAGCTCGGACCATCTGGATTGGGGTAACGGCAATTCCTTGGCCAAAGCTGACCGTAGCAAAATCGATTGGATACCAGGCAAACTCTTCTTTAAGATAGCCGTCCGCTTCTCCTTGAAGATCTATACCTGTTGCTTGACCAAAACCGTATTTCTTGAGATAGGAATAAATATTTTTATATCCCAGTCGTTCACCAACATATACCATCCCCACGTTTGACGACTTTTCAATAATACCAGTCATGGAGATTTGGCCTTCGTATTTGTTATTCCAGGTTTTTATCGTATATCCCCCAATTTCAACGGGGCCTTTTTCGTCATAGAAATCATCGGGTTGGACACTTTTATTATCCAGAGCGGCTGCCATAATAAAGGGCTTAAATGTGGAGCCTGGTTCATATAGATTTGATATTGCGGGATTTCTAAAAAATTCTTCAGAGAAAAGGTAATATCGATCGAGATCAAAATCAGGAAGGCAAGTTAGAGCTAACATTTCTAACGTCTGGGGGTTGGTTACCAATATGCAGCCTTCTTTGGCTTTATATCTTTCGATTCCTGTTTGAAGCTTTTTCTTGACAGTTTCTTGAACAGATTCATCTATAGTTAAATAAAGATCTCTACCATTTTCCGGATCGAGTTTTTGCTGAGTACCAATCAAGATCGGCCTACCTAGTAAGTCTCTATCGCTCTTTATAATTCCCGGTAACCCGGTTAGATCCTTATTAAAATAACCCTCAACTCCAAAATAGCCTACGTCTTCACCTTGAACGTCTTTACCGACAAAACCAAGAAGATGAGCAGCGAGTGAACTTTCAGGATAATATCTCTGGAATCTATCCTCAAAACCTAAGCCTTTTAACTTAAACTCAAGTAGTCTTTGTTTTTTATCTTTGTCAAGCCCGCTCTGAACGGCCACCCAATTTTTAGTTTTGTCAATTTTAGAGGCAAGCGACGCTTCTCCTAGCTGTAGAATAGCATCAATCTTTTTAACAAACTCGCTCGCGTCTTCAATTTTTTTGGGTTCAATATAAAGAAGAAAAGAGGGTCTATTTACAGCCAATGGTTGGCTGTTTCGGTCATAAATTTTGCCTCGTTCGGGAGGAATTCGATTAGTTTTTAGATATGTAGTATGGGTGGAGGCTGGATTAAGTACTTGAAGTTGAAATAATTTTACAATTATTAAAAGATAGAAAATTAACAAAATAATAAATAAAAGTCTTGGTTTTATCATACTCATTGACTTTTAGCATATTTGAGATTTTCAAGATATACGGGTTCAGCTTTTTGTGTAAAATCTAATTCTGAAGCCATAGAAGCTGCATATTGAAGAGAATCAACTTCATAAATTTTGTTTTCAATATTTAAATTTTCTTGGTGCAGGTTTTTGGTTTCTTTTTCAAAGTGGTTAATTTCATCGCTTAGTTTTATGCTATTGAGAAAGATGAAAACGTTACCGGTCAACAAAATAGCGAAAATAAACCAAATGAAATATTTAGTTAATGATTTCATATTTTCACACCTCGATAATTCTCAGCTTAGCCGACCTTTCAAATTCTAATCTGTCTCCTGACATAATGACTTTTTTATTCAATTGCTTTAGATTGTTATTCCTAATGAATTGCTTTACGATTCTATCTTCTAGGGAATGAAACGTGATAGCTACAATTCGACTATGTTCTTTGAGTATTCTCATGGCCCCTGCAAGCCCCTTTTTTAAATTTTCAAACTCGTCGTTTACCGCGATTCGTAAAGATTGGAAAATCCTGGCATAGGTTCGATTATCTTTTTCCCCGATCGTCCTATCTATTATTTTGATTAGTCCAGCGACGGTATCGATTTTTTTTAGGGAACGGGCGCGAACAATAGCTTGACTAATTGCCAAAGAATTGATTTCTTCACCATAACGCGCAAAAAGCTCATATAAGTCATTTTGATTTAAACTATTAACTAATTCGGATGCGGTTGTATCCGAAGTCATATCTATTCTCATGTCAAGCGGCTCGTCCAAGTTTTTGTAGGAGAAGCCCCGACCTGATTTTTTAATCTGAATCATCGATAATCCTAAGTCAAAAAATACTCCATCGACAGGATAAAAGTTATTTTCCTTCGCAATTTTTTCAATATCTGCAAAATTTCCCTGAACGATTTTAATGTCATGCTGAACTCGTTTCAGCATCTGTTTTTTAGATTCAGATCCTGAAATAAATTCAGGATGACGTGATACTTCATTATTAACTTTTAACTTTAAACTTTTAATTTGAACATCGTCCCAGTCAATTCCCAAGACTTTTCCGCCCCGTTTTGCTATTTCAATCAAATGTCCGCCTTCGCCTACGGTCGCATCTATATATAATCCGTTTCTTTTGATATTTAATCCCTCAATTGCTTCGTTTAAAAGTACAGGCGTATGCATCTTTAAGGTTTTATTTTCTTAATATATTCGTCCCATTTCTTCGGATCCCAAACTTCAAAGTGATCACCTACACCGATAATTGCAGCTTTATTATTTAGTCCAGCGTATTCCATGAGTGTTCTTGGAATCACAAATCTGCCTTGATTATCAATCTCAACTATTGCTGCGCTAGAAAAAAGATGTCTTTTCGTCTCTGACTTCTGCACCTCTAATGATGATTGGCTAATTAATTCCTTTGCAGCTTTTTCCCAATCCGTGTTTCTGAAACCAGAAAGACAGCTGTCAAAACCTTTTGTTAGAGTAAATGCTTTACCTGTACCCAGAGCCTCTCTTATTTTTTTGGGGATAATTATTCTTCCTTGCCCAGAAAATGTTACCCGATATTCCCCAATAAAAAACATATATAACCATTTAACGCCATTTTTTACATATTGTCAAGTAGGATATGTAGTGTATTTGTAAACAAGAAGCGCTAAAAGTTATATCAAATTCAATTTTTCTGCGTGATAAAATTCTAAACTTTAGATTATAATAACATTGATATGAATAAAATCATTGACAGGACGAGGCAGTTTATTCTTGCCAAACAGACGAGTATGTTTTCATCGGCTATGATGCTCTCCGTAATGATTGTTATCTCTCGCTTATTCGGTTTTTTTCGTTATAGAACTTTGTCCGGTCTTTTTACCAAAGAGGAGTTGGATATTTTTTTTGCATCGTTTCGTTTGCCTGATCTTGTTTTTGAGATTTTGATCACCGGGGCTTTGACTAGTACAATCATACCTATTTTTATCAAATATCAAGGCAACAAAGAAGAATTAAACGTCAATATTTCCTCGATCATAAATCTAATCTTGATTGTCATGGGGGGCCTAATTGTTATCCTTTATCTGTCGATGGGTTTTATAGTTCCTCTTATCACACCCGGATTTGACAATCAAAAAATTGAGGCGGTTATCTTGTATTCACAGTTTCTCCTTCTGGGTCAGCTTCCTTTTTTGATCATCGGCAATTTCTTGACCGGAATAGGACAAGCCAATAAAATGTTTTTTTTGTCTGCTCTTGCCCCAATTTTATATAATCTCGCCATCATTATAAGCGCCATATTTTTTAGCTCCAGATTTTATCTTTTGGCCCCGATATTTGGAGTTATGATCGGAGCTGTCTTATTTTTGCTTGTTCAGTTGCCAGTCCTTAGCGGTTCAAACTTTTCTTATTCGTTCATATTAAAAAAAACCTCAGGCATGCTAGATTTTTTTAGAATTGTCGTACCGCGCGCTTTAACCGTAGTGTTTGCCCAAATCGACGCAACGATTGATCTTATACTGACAACACTTTTGGGGGCAGGATCTTACACGATTTTCTACTTTGCCCAGCATCTTCAACTTCTTCCTGTTTCGGTGATCGGAGTCGCTTTTGGTCAGGCCTCGTTGCCTTATCTAACCGAAGTCTATCAAGATAAAAAGTTCGAAGAGTTCAAGAAAATTGTCGTTGATTCTGTTTTGAATCTGTTCTTTTTTACGATTCCAATTACGAGTTTTTTTATTTTTGCTCGTACTCCGCTGGTACGTTTGTTTTTTGGTGGGCAAAAATTTGATTGGGAAGCGACAGTAGCTACGGCTATAACGCTGTCATTTTTTTCGTTTTCCCTCCCATTTCATACGATTTACTATTTTATAACACGCTGTTTTTATGCTTTTTTGGACACTAAGACGCCTTTTTTTGTAAGCATGGGTACTATTGGTATCAATACTATTTTGAGCCTAGTAGTTGTTTTGATATTTAAACTCCCGGTTTGGTATCTTGCAGGTTCCTTCTCCCTGGCTATGATTTTAAACGTAACTGTTTTATTTCTGATTCTCGCTAAAAAAATTGACGGTTTGGATTTTCGTCTTCTTGTCGTCGAATCGATAAAGATGGTTTTAGCCACGCTTATTTCTTCAGTAATCGTTTATTATTCGATGAAGTTTATGGACGAACTTATATTTAATACTTCCTACACGATCAATGTGTTTTTCTTACTTTTAGTAGGAGGGCTCATGTATCTAATCCTTTATCTATTTCTGTCTTGGCTTTTGGATGTCAGAGAAATCTACTTGGTTGGTAAACTTTTTATGAAAGCAAGAGAATACAGAAAAAAAATTATAGAATTTTATACCATATATGAATAGCGAGAAACAGCTTCAGGCAATAAAATCAATTCAGAAGAAGCTTTTAGGAAAAAAGTTGACATACAGGGAAATTTATACGTTGATGGATGAGATTGCCCATAGGAGATTGAGTGACGTTTTAACGACATATTTTGCTGCGTCTTCTTTCAAAGAAGGCTTCACTCCTGATGAATTATATTATTTAGCAAAGGCTATGGTCGAAACTGGTACAAAACTTCATTTTAAAGGTGTCGTTGCAGATAAACATTCAACCGGAGGAGTGGCCGGAACCAGGACCACCATGATTATTGTTCCGATAATTGCCGCAGCAGGTATAAAAATTCCCAAGACTTCTTCTCGAGCCATCACTTCACCCGCCGGCACAGCCGATGTGATGGAAACTTTAGCAAAGGTAAAATTTTCGCCCAAAGATATAGAGAGGATTGTTGATAACGTAGGGGGGTGTATTGTTTGGGGAGGACATTTAGGAATTGCGCCTGCCGACGACATCATAATTCGAATTGAGGAACCGCTTTCTTTTGAGTCATTTGATAAGATAATCGTTTCGATCATGGCAAAAAAGGTAGCCATCGGAACAACCCATCTTGTACTTGACGTGCCGGTAGGAAAGACTATGAAAATTCGTCATTTTTATGATGCAGATAAAATAAGGGAAAAATTTAAAGAACTGGCTTACAGATTTCATATGAAAGTGGTTTTTGATGTTAACGAGACTTTAGAACCGGCAGGCAGGGGAGTAGGTCCGGCACTTGAGGCAAGAGATGTTTTGTACGTTTTGGAACAGAAGAAAGATAGGCCCCTAAAACTTGAAGCCAAGGCCCTGCGGTTGGCCGGAAAGCTTTTGGATCTCTGTTTTGCAGATATGCCAGGAAAAAGGAGGGGTGAAGATGAGGCGACGCGTATTTTAACCCAAGGATTGGCGCTCAAAAAGTTTAGAGAGATTATAAAAGCTCAGCATGGTAACGAACAAATATCATCAGATACTTTTAAGCTGAAATCGCATATTTTAGAGATTCGGTCTACCTGGTCTGGTAAAATTAGGGAAATCAACAACTATAATCTGAATACATTGGCAAAAGTTTTGGGGGCGCCGAGTGATAAGTATGCCGGAATTTACCTTTTTAAGAAATTGGACGAGTTCGTAGAAAAAAGAGAGCCGCTTATGCGTTTTTATTCAAGTGACAAATATCGTTTGAAAGAAGCGGAGATCAGCTTTAGAAATTTTCCTGTATACGAGATAGAATCGTAAAGGTTATTTCAGCACATTTAATTTTAGTCAGATTCTGTCGCGATTTTCCTTCCCACAAGTGCTCGCGACCAGCGACAGGCTGGAAAAATCGCTGCGCGCTTGTGTGACCCCTTCCAATCGCGCCACCTGACTAAAATTTAGGTAAACGTTGAAATCAATTAGTAAAATTTTATGAAAAGAATTTTTATATTGTTAATTTTAATTATTGTATTCGTTATCGCTTTTTACCTTTACTACAAAGAGGGAACTCTTCCCGTCGATAAAAGCAGCAGTGAGAGTAAAATCTTTGTCATCAGACCGGGAGAAAACTTAAGCGAAATTGCAAACAATTTAGCCAATCAGAAACTAATCCGTAACAAGGTAGTTTTTTACTTAGTCGTGAAGCGGTTGGGGATTGAACGAAAGATTCAGGCGGGTGATTTTAGACTTTCCCCCTCCCTGAACACTCATGAGATTGCAAAATCCCTCACCCACGGTACTTTGGACGTATGGCTGACTATCATTGAAGGGATGAGAAAAGAAGAAGTTGCCCAACAGGTTTCTCAGAGTCTCAATATCCCGGAGATAGAATTTCTTAAATACGCAAGAGAGGGGTATCTTTTTCCCGACACTTATCTTATCCCAAAAAGTGCAACGGCAGTTGCCGTAATTAAAATTTTTGAAGATAACTTTAATCGGCGGTTCAGTGATGAATTAAGGGAAAAAGCAAGAATTAAGGGTTTTACGGTTGAACAAGTGGTTACGTTAGCATCTTTGGTTGAAAGGGAAGCGCGTTTTCCCGAAGATCGTCCAAAAGTTGCCAGCGTATTGCTTAACCGGTTGGAAAATGAAATGAAACTGGATATTGATGCAACCGTACAGTATGCTTTAGGTTATCAGTCTGAAGAGAAAAGCTGGTGGAAACAACAGCTCTCCCTGGAAGATCTTGCTCTAGATTCTCCCTACAACACTTACAAGAATGCAGGACTTCCGCCTGAACCGATAGCAAATCCTGGTTTGGCATCTATTCAAGCTGTGATTGGGGCGAACCCAAACTCTCCCTATCTCTATTATATTTCAGATAAATCCGGCCACCTCCATTTCGCCAGAAATCTAGAGGAGCATAATGAGAATATAAGAAAATACTTGAAATAAAATCCAAAGTCAATTTCCTAGTTATCTCAAAAATTTTTTTATATTTCTTAAATTATTTGATTTTTTTCAAGACTTGTAGTAGAATTGTCTCCCAAATGGCACGTCCAGAAGCACCAAATCGAGAACAGATCTCGCAAGACCAAGCTATAATTTTAGCGACAGGAGAAAGATCGGAGAAGTTAGTTTTGGGGCATCCCGCCTTAGTGATTCCATTCGTTGGGACTGACACGGGCGGGTTTGTTTCTTCATTAGGGGTAGGCGCAATGTATCCTCAAAAACGAAATCTAGAAATTTGGGGTTTAATATTACCTCATAATTTAATTCAATCATACAGAGCGATGAGGCTTCTTGAAGGTCTACCTGCTATAGAAAATGATACATTAAGCGCGTGTTGGTCTGCCGCTACCAGAGATATCCGACCCGTTGATTCGCCTCGCTTAGATGAACTGTCAAGGCTATTTCCGGATTACGGTCAAATAAATTTACGCGCTATTATTACAAGAATTGTAAGATTACACCGACGTATGAAAAGCAACGTTGGTCCGATTCGGAGTAAGCAATTTGTACAATTGCAGCAAAAAATATTAAATGATACTCCAACCGCACAAGAGCTTGAAAGAATGATTCAAGTGCTTACCCAAGCCGGCGTACATTTAAATGTCTACGAAATCTATGAAGAAATTGAGGCTGGAAGAGTGCTTAATTCAGACAGGCTTAAAGAATTGTTAATTGAACAAGAAGATATGTTAAAGAGGATGATGGCAGGAGACGCACCAGGAATAGCAGAAGAAGACGGTTTTTTTGGATTATAAGAACTAGGAAGCTATGTGATCACTTTTTCCTCAAAAAAGCAGGAATATCGAATTCGGATTCGGCCTCCAGTAGTTCTTCGTCGGTTGATTCGAGGTCCTCCTCAAGCGTGGCTTTTGAGGTAGTGGTAGTATCTTTTTTTTCAACTTCTTCTGGAACCTCTTCACGCTTAAATCTGAAAAGCCTCAATCTTTTGTCGTCGAACTTGGTTGCGATGATAGTAATTTTTATTTGATCCATCAATTTTTCATCGATTACCGCACCAAAGATAATATCTGCGTCTGGATCTACCGTTTTTGCGATGATGGAGGCCGCTTCGTCTATCTCGGTCATGGTTAAATCAGGACCACCTACAATATTGAAGAGAACACCGCGGGCTCCTTCGATTGAAACGTCAAGAAGCGGAGATGATATTGCTTGTTTTATCGCAGCCATAGCTCTTTTTTCTCCGCTGCCAATACCCATCCCCATGAGGGCAGTCCCGGCATTGCTCATGACAGTTCGGACATCGGCAAAGTCAACGTTGATTAAGCCCGGAGTGGTTACTAATTCAGCTATTCCCTTGACCCCTTGATGCAGTACCGAATCGATTTTTTTGAACGCATCCAGAATCGGTGTTTTCTTATCTATGATTTGAAGTATCCGCTGATTGGGAACTACGATCAGTGTATCTACTTTTTCTTTAAGTCTTTGGATGCCATCGTCTGCGGTAAACTTTCTTTTAGATCCTTCAAATTCGAATGGTTTCGTGACAACCGCAACGGTCAAAACGCCGGTTTCTTTTGCAATTTCGGCAATTATTGGTGAGGCTCCGGTTCCGGTACCTCCTCCTTCTCCTGCGGTTATGAAAATCATATCTGCTCCGGATAAATCTTCTTTGAGTCTTTCGCGTGATTCTTCAGCCGCTTGCCTGCCAATCTCAGGATCTCCACCTGAACCTAAGCCTTTGGTTAAATTTTCGCCGATTTGAATTTTAGTTGTTGCTTTGTTATGGAGAAGAGCTTGGGCGTCAGTATTGACAGCAATAAATTCGACGCCTGAAATTCCACCCTCGGCAATCATCGACGTCAGCGCGTTTCCTCCCCCTCCTCCAACACCGACCACTTTAATTTTTGCTGGTTGTCCTACTCTGGGTTTAATTAACATTAAATTTATCTCAAATCTCAAAACTCAAATCTCAAAACCACAACTCAAATCTTTAAATCTTTTTTTAGATTTAAGATTTGCCAGCCTGTCAGCAGACAGGGATTTGACATCTAACATTTGAATTTTGAGATCTTTAGGGTATGAATTGTTTAAAAAAATCTTTTATTCTGTTGATAGAATTTCCAATAGAAATGTCTCTTAAAATTCGGTTGAAATTTTTCCAGCCATCTTCGGTTATTATATTTTTTTGTCCGTATAAAAGCAAACCGACTGTCGTAGCATATTGAGGATTCAATAATTCGTCAACGAGGCCGGTTATTTCGGATGGTTTGCCTATGCGTATAGGCATACGCATAGTTTTTCTTCCAACCTCAATCATCCCAACCGTCATCGCGCCTCCACCGGTGATGACAAGACCTGAAGGGATGGAATTTGAAAACCCGCTTTTTTCGATCTCTTCTTCCACAAGTTTATATATTTCATCCAGTCTGGGAGCGATGATTCCATCGGTAAGACTTTTTAGCGTTACAGATGAGACGTTTTCGGGCAGATTCAGGGCGGTCAGGTTTAGGTCGGCATCTTTTTTTTGAATTTCTTTTTTGTTACTAAAATAGTGACTCAAATGAAGTTTGATTTTTTCAGCGGATTGTAGAGAGACTCTTAATCCAACCGCTATATCGTTTGTAATATGCTTTGCTCCAACGGGAATGGATGAAGAATATGATAGGGCTCCTTCGACATACAAACAAATATCTGTTTTACCCCCGCCAATATCAACCAGTACCACACCCAGCTCTTTTTCCGTGTCGGTTAATACGGCTTGTGCAGATGCTAAACCGGCAAAAATGAATCCTGAATTGTTGAGTCCCAGCTCCGACAGGCAGCGATTAAGGTTTTTCAAGTTCGTGTGGGATGCTGTAATAATGTGTGTATCAACCTCAAGCCTAATTCCCGTCATACCAATAGGATTTTTGATACCGGCTTGACCGTCGACAACGTATTCGCGGGGAATTACCTCGATGACCTGTCTTGTATTTGAAATGGAGATTGCCCTTGCAGCTTCAATAGCTCGATTGACATCATCATCAACGATTTCAGATTGCGGGTTTGAAATGGCAACGACTCCGTGCGAGTTTATCGATGAAATATGCGGACCTCCGACCGAGATAAAGACTTGACTAATCTTTTGTCCTGCCATTCGTTCGGTCTTTTCCACGCTTTCTTCAACCGCCATAGTGATTTCGTCAATATCGACTATGAGTCCCTTTTTCACTCCCCTGGAAGAAGAACTTTGAAAACCAATGATGCGTAGCTCTTGAGATTCGGTCGACCTTACGCCGACGATGGTTGCAATTTTGGAGCTACCGATATCAATAGCCGATAAGATTTTGTCAGCCATAAAGTATCTTGTCATTCCGCACCCCCATTTTCATAAGGGCAAGCTTGATGCGGAATCTATTTAATTCTGGATTCCCGCTTTCGCGAGAATGACAAATAAAATCTTGAAACTAGATCAGAATTATATTTGTTTTTTAGAATTTGATTAGTGGTTTATCGAAGCGTAAATCTAAAATTTTAAAGTCCTTGGCTTCGATTTTAAATTGTTTGATAATAGCCTCAAGTTCGAATGCTTGTTTTTCGTTAGTTTTTTGTGATGTGAAAATTATTTTTTTATCTTTCAAGTTAAATACTATCATAGTTAAACCGCTAATATCAATACTTTCGATTTTTAAATCTAGTTCGCGGCTTTTTTTTAAAAGAAAAAGCGTTGTTACAATCTCTTCGTAATCTAAATTATTTCCTGTCGTAATTTGGTAATAGTCAAACTGTTGGTAAAAATTAATAATTGGTAAGCGGACATTTTTTTGTTTTAACCGAGTCTGACTCGGTTTTAATTTCTTAAGTATTTTTCCTTCATCCGAAAGCTCGGCAAAACCAACATTTAATTTAAGCTGTGCTACGGGTTCAATGTATTCTAACTTTAAGACCAGCTTGTCGGGAAATTCTTTTATTATCTCGTCTAGCCGAATGTTAGGATTATTTTTAACGAGAGTATCTGCGATATAGCTATCGGTCAAGAAGTAAAGACTTTGCCCTTTTAAATTCTCTAGACCTTTTATTTGGTTGCCTGGAATATTTCCTTCAACAAGAATCGTTTTAATTTGAAAATAAGTATTGGTATATTTTAAAGTCAAAAAGCCAATCAATGCTAAAGCGGTGATAAAAAGGTATATTTTTACTTTAGGAGGAATAGTCTGAAAGAATGGTTTGTACGATGATCTCTGCGGCATTTTCTTTATAGAGTAATTTTACATTTTTAAAATTATTTTTATAGCTTTCTAGGTTTGCGCTTACTTTTTCTATGATTCTCAATAAGTTTTCAGAATTGTCCGATTGCTGAAAAATTTCAGCCACTCCGGCTTTTTGAAAAAGTTGAGCATGTTTGAGTTGCTCCTGGTTTGCCGACCAAGGAAGTGGGATAAAGATTGAAGGTATGCGCCAGGCGATTAGTTCAAAAACGGTATTTGCCCCCGATCGACCCACTACAAGATTAGAGGTACCATAGACATAACCAAGCTCGTTTTCATAAAAGTAGTCTCTTAGATAATAGTTTTTTTTCAATTCGGTTGGCAATTTAGATCTTTTTTCCATAAGTCTTTGGTAGTCGTTATAGTGTCTGATTCTGCCTGTTTGGTGGATGACGATATAGTTTTTGAGAATCTGAGGTAAGACTTTTTCTAGATGAGCGTTGACGCTGTGTGATCCTAAAGAGCCACCGGTAAAATAAATGACCGGCTTATTTTTTTTAACTACGTCAGACGTGGTTTTAATATCAAATGGTTTTCGATGAATGGTTAATACGGCTTTTCTGACGGGATTTCCGCTCACAATGACTTTAGATCGAGGAAAATATTTTCTAGATTCAGGAAAGGAAATAAATATCTTTTTTGCGAAAAATCCCGTTAAACGATTTGCCAGGCCGGGTTTCATAGTTTGCTCATGTATGAATATAGGTACTCTTAGCAAAAATCCGATAGAACAAACAGGTAGACCGATGTAACCTCCAAAAGATAAGATTAGATCCGGCTTAATTTTTGTCAAAACTGCCAAAGCTTGATAAAATCCCAGAGGAATTTTTAAAACATTATAAATTGACATCAGATTTAATAGACGGGTGAACCGTCCTGCAGGTAGATGATAAAAAGGTATATTTCTTTTTGCTATTTCTTTATATTCCAGCGAGAGAGTTTTTTCTTGTTCAAGAGCGTATTTGCGGCCAACAAAGATGATCGGTGCCTTGTTGCCGATTTCAGCAATTATTGCCAGAGCCGGGCCCAAATGTCCGCCTGTGATTAAAATTTTCATAGATCTTAATATAGAAAAACCATACTCAAATTTTTCGAAACTTAACTCGCTGTGTTTTCGGAGTCTTATTTACTCAACGTTTTTCTTAATTTAATTTCTTAACAATTTATTCCTCAAAATACAGCTCAAACAGCAAGTTCCTCACAATTTGAGTATTTATTCTTTTAAGTTATTATAAAAATCTAACCCTCTTAGAAATATTTATCAATATCCCCATCAAGATAAATGATACCAAGAGATTGGATCCCCCGTAAGAAATAAAAGGAAGGGGGACGCCGGTTAAGGGAAGTAGATTTACCATTCCGGCTAAGTTGACGATAGCTTGAAGATTGAAGAAAGCAAAAGCTCCTCCTGCCAGAAGTTTGCCAAAACGATCCGGCGCGTTAAGTGCTATCTGATAAAGTCGATACATAAGATACATATAAACCGTGATAAGTAGCATTGATCCTATAAAGCCAAATTCTTCGCCGATTATCGCAAATATCGAATCAGTGTGGGCTTCGGGAAGGTAGAGATATTTTTGACGTGATGCTCCAAGCCCCAACCCAATCAAACCTCCGCTGCCTAAAGAAATCAATATTTGATTGATGTGATAAGTTATTCCCAATGGATCAATTTTAGGGTCAAAAAAGGCTAAGAGTCTTCTCAAGCGATAGGGTGAAATTTTGACTAAAAGCAGGAAAGCTCCGAAAGATATCGGAATAAGAAAAAGCAGGTACCATAATTCAATACCTGCCAAAAAGTAAATAATGATCCCGAGAGAAAAAACGATAAAAGCCGTTCCCATGTCAGGCTGAAGGATGATGAGAAATATCAGGATAGAAAGAAGAGTGATAAATGAGAAAAATCGTTTTCGCTCCCGATTCATGAACCAGGAAGACAGATAGATAATTACGCTTAATTTTGCCAATTCAGTCGGTTGAAGGTTAAAAAATCCGAAATCGATCCAGCGACGAGCTCCACCGGCTTGACGTCCAATATCCGGAATAAGTACTAAAAACAATAGGAATATAGTTCCAACTATAAAAAAAATTGAAAGGTAGTAGAGTTTATGGTAGTCAAAAAAAGAAAAAAATATCATAGCCACAATTCCAAATACGACCCACGTGATCTGTAGTTTGAAAAAATGAAAACTGTCGCCAAATTGTTGATAGCTTCGAACAGATGATGCCTCAAAAACGAAAAAGAGTCCAATTACAGATAGAATAATCGGAATTGTAAATAGCCAACCCAGAAATTTTTTTTTGTAGGGTTTGAATGTTTTCATTTCAATACTTTAACTATTCTGTTAAATTCGTCGCCACGGTGAAATTCATTATTGAACATTGCAAAAGAAGTTGCGCCTGGCGAAAAAAGAACACACGCTGATCTTTTGTCAATTGCCAATTTTTGTTTTGCTAGATCGTAGGCTTTCTTTACTGCAGCTTCTAAATTGTCGTAGGGTATAGTGATTTTGCCAGGAAACTTATATTTTAATTCGGTGATGATTTCGTCGGTAAAAGATCCTTTTAAAAGCACAATTTTATATGTATCGGTTAATCGATCAATTAAAACATTCGCGGGAAGACGCTTTGAGTTACCTCCAAGTATTAGCACAATGGAATACGAAGAGAATGTTTCCAGAGCTTTAATTGCAGCAGTCGGAGTAGTAGAGGTGGTATCGTTTATGAAAACAACACCACCTTTTTCAGCTATGATTTCTTGGCGGTAGGGAAGTCCTTTAAAGTACGTCAATGTATCGATACATCGATAAAGATCCAGGTTGAGAATTTTTGCAACAGCAAGCGTGGCTGCGGCGTTTTCCTTATTATGTACACCTTTAAGGTGTAATAGATTGCCGGGAAAATCTGAGGAAGAAAAATAAATATTTTTACCCTCTTTTATATCTTTTGCAACAATTTCTTTCAGCGACTTATTAGCTATCAGATAATCTTTTGACTTTTGGTACAGATATATTGCTTTTTTGTCAAAAAGGAATTCATCCATCGATTTGTAATAGTCGAGATGGTCAGGATAAAAATTAGTCAAGACGGCTATATGCGGACTTATTTTTTTCCTGTGAAATCCCGAAAGTTGCCAGGAGGAAAGTTCCATGACTACAAGATCTTTTTTATGTATGCTATTCAGGAGCTGGATGGTGGAAGTTTGGGGAATGTTGCCTGCGAGATGAACAATTCGACCGGAATATTTTTTTAGGATTTCGTAAATCATCATTGTCGTGGTTGATTTTCCTCTTGTCCCGGTTATTCCAATGATTGGAGCAGGGCAGAGCTCTGAGAAAAACGAAGTCTCCATCTCAACCGTTATTCCTTTTTCTTGGGCTGCCCGAATTAAAGGGTCGTCCCAGCGCATTTTGGGAGCTTTAAAGATGATATCGGATTCTAGAAAATCGCTTAGTTCATGTCTGCCAAGCGTATAGCTTATATCAAACGCGATTAATTTATTAATGGATTGGTTGAGTTGTTGCCTAGTTTTTTTGTCTGTTACTTTTACTTTTGCGCCAATTTGTGCGAAGAATTTAGCAACCCCAACTCCGCCGCCCTGCAATCCAAGCCCGACAACCAGGACTTTTTTAGCTTTAAATTGAGTTTTTAATCTTTCAATCAGGTCGGCCATAACTCTTATTTTACCAGGTATAGTCCTATACCTGGTTTCACCAGGTATCGCCTGATACCTGGTTTACCTGATAAAACATGATAAAATCTATCTATGAAGATTAGAGGATTTCAAGATACAATCGCCTGGTACGATCAAAATTCAGAAAAATATTCGCAAGATGTTGAATGGATTCGAGTTTTGGTAAGTAAGAATTGAATTATTGCAAATTACATAACTATCTTATAAAATAATCCATATGAAAAAAGTTAAAGACGTTTATAAGACATTTTCAGCACTTGTTTGGAAAGAAGGTGGTTGGTATGTGGCGAAATGCAATGAGATTAAAGTATCTAGTCAAGGAAAAACTAAGAAAGCCGCGTTGGGAAATTTAAGGGAAGCTCTCGAGTTATATTTTGAGAACGAGCCTTCATTCGGAAAATTACCCTCCTTAAGAGATATTTCGCTTGAGGAAATTAAGATCTCCTATGCCTAAAGTTTACTCGGCAAGGTTAATTTTAAAAGTATTGCGAAAAGCCGGGTTTATTAAAGTTTCACAAAAGGGAAGTCATATAAAATTAAAAGGCATAAGGGAGGGAAGGATTCTAACAGTTATTGTTCCAAATCATAAAACCATAGCTAAAGGCACTTTTCAAAGTATTCTGGAACAGTCAGAAATGACTAGTTCTGAATTTGAACAATATGTTTAAACCAGTTGACCCAAACGTAAATTTTCCCGAGATGGAGAAGAAATGGTTAAAAGAGTGGTATGAAAAAGGGGTTGTCAATAAATACCTGAAAAAGAATTCTAAATCTACTAAAACTTTTTCCTTTCTGGACGGTCCGATCACTGCCAATAATCCGATGGGAGTCCATCACGCCTGGGGTAGGACATATAAAGATCTTTGGCCAAAATTCTACAATCTTCTGGGATACAGGCAGCGTTTCCAAAACGGTTTTGACTGTCAAGGACTCTGGGTTGAGGTAGAGGTCGAGAAAGAGCTTGGTTTGAAGGGTAAAAAAGAGATTGAAAATCTTGTGGTTGGTGATCGAAAAGCATCGATTGCAAAATTTGTCGAACTATGTAAACAAAGAGTATACAAATATTCAAAAATCCAGACAGATCAATCGAAACGCCTCGGGTATTTCGCCGATTGGGAAAACTCCTACTTTACCATGAGTGACCAGAATAACTATATGATCTGGCATTTTTTGCAGGTCTGTTATGAAAGCGGCTGGATTTACAAGGGTCGCGAGTCAGTACCTTGGTGTCCGAGGTGTGAAACGGCGATTTCAGAACATGAAATCTTGACTGAAGATTATAAGGTTGTTGGACATGAATCGATATATTTCATGTTAAAAATCCGAAATCCTAAATCCGAAATTCGAAACAAATCCAAAATTCTAAATTCAAATGACCAAAACGAATACTTATTAGTGTGGACGACGACACCATGGACAATACCGGCAAATATAGCGGTTGCGGTTGATGAAAAATTAGTTTATTCGTTGGTTAAAACAGACAAGGGGAATCTATGGTTGGCAAAAGATTCTATCAATAGGGTATTTAAAGGAAAAACGCCTAAGATTTTAAAAGACGTTACTGGTAAACAGCTGGTCGGGTTAAAGTATGAGGGACCGTTTGACGATCTGCCGGCTGTCAAAAAAGTGGCTGAGCAAAATCCAAAAACGTTCCACACAGTGATCCCGACCGATCAAAGAATTCTACCGATAACAGTAACCGATGGTACGGGTATGGTCCATACGGCAGTGTCGGCAGGAACGGAAGATTTCCGTTTAGGCAAAAAGCTGGGGCTTCCGATGATTCCTGTTATTGCCGATAATGCAGATTATCTTCAAGGATTAGGGTTCTTATCCGGTAAAAACGCCAAGAAGAATCCAAGACTTATTCTTGATTATCTTGAAAAGGAAGGTTTTGCCTATGAAATTTTCAATTATAAACATCGCTATCCGGCGTGCTGGCGATGTAAAACAGAGTTGGTTTGGAAGGTGGAAGACGAGTGGTACATAGCGATGGACAAAAAAAGTAAGAAGTTAGAAGTTGGAAGTCAGAAGTTTAATAAAAAATCTTCAAACCTCAAACCTCTAACTTCTAACATGACTCTTAGACAGAGGATGATTGAGGTGGCGAAGAAAATTAAATGGATGCCGGAGTTTGGATTGGATAGGGAGTTAGATTGGCTCAAAAATATGCATGACTGGTTAATCAGCAAGAAAAACAGATATTGGGGGTTGGCTCTACCAATCTATGAATGCAGGAAATGTGGGAGGTTTGAAGTTTTAGGTTCGAAGAAAGAATTAAAACAGAGAGCAATTTCAGGTTGGCGGAAATTTGAAGGATATACACCGCACAAACCTTATATAGATGAGGTATGTATTAAATGTTCAAACTGTGGCTTTGAAATTAAACGAATAGATGATGTAGGTAATCCTTGGCTTGATGCAGGAATTGTTGGATATTCTACAATAACTGAAAACAATCAAGGAGAGCCATTGTATCTTAAGATTAAAAAAGAGTGGAAAAAATGGTTTCCTGCGGATTTTATCACCGAATCATTCCCCGGTCAGTTTAAAAACTGGTTTTATGCTTTGATTGCAGAATCTGCAGTACTTGAAAATACCACTCAGTTCAAAACTGTACTGGGATTTGGGACTTTATTGGGTGAGGACGGACGCCCGATGCACAAGAGTTGGGGAAACTCGATCGAGTTTAACGAAGGCGCTGATAAAATTGGCGTTGACGTGATGCGCTGGATGTTTTCTCGACAGAATCCATCGGACAACATGCTTTTCGGCTACAAAAAAGCAGACGAAGTAAGGCGGCAATTTTATCTAATGTTTTGGAATGTATATAAGTTTTTTGTAGAATATTCAAATCTTGATAAGTATAAAATTAAATGGGGTTTTGAAAGCAAAAACATTTTGGATAAATGGATTTTGAGCAGATTTACTAATCTTGTTTTGTTAGTTGAAGAAAAATTAAAAGACTATAATGCAAAAGATGCGGCTTTGGAGACGGAGAAATTTGTCAGTGATCTTTCAACATGGTATATAAGGCGAAGCCGGGACAAGGTTTGGGTAAATTCTGATGATAAAGCCGATAAGCAAGGTTTTTATCAGACTCTGCACTACGTGTTAGTAAATCTCTCGATTATCCTTTCTCCTTTTATGCCTTTTATAGCCGAAGAAATGTTTACAAACTTATCGGCAGAAAAATCCGTACACCTTACTGATTGGCCTAAAGTTGATAAATCCTATATTGATGTTTCTCTTGAACAGCATATGAATCAGGTAAGACAAATTGTTGAAGCAGGTCATGCAATAAGAAAATCAGAAGGCATAAAAGTTAGAATTCCCCTTGCCAAATTGGAAATTGTGGTTGATTTTGACGCGGCCAAAATCCCAGATGAAATTTGGGATATTGTGCTCAAGGAATTAAATGTTAAAAACATAGTTGTTAATAAAAAAATAAAACCAGGTACAGTCCTGCACCTGGTAAAATATCCAAAAGTAGAAGTCAAAGTAACAGAAGAACAGTTAAGAATAGAGGGTGAGCTGCGCGATCTTTTAAGACGTATCCAAGGCCAGAGGAAAATGTTGGGAATCAAACCGGCTGATAAAATTAAACTTACAGTGCCGAAACAGTTCTTAAAAGACAAAGAAATTCTAATGAGAAAAGTTTTGGCTAAGGATATAGTTTGGGGAAGTGAACTTAAAGTGGAGATATGATACAACTTTTGCTTCCTTCATTTTTTCTTTCGCTGATCGGCATCTTCAATATATTTGGTATAAGACAAAGTCTGGCAACCAAGCAGGTGCTTTATACCGTTATCGGTTTTATGACCTTTTTGATCTTAAAAAAGATCGGTAGAAATTTTTTTGCTGCAAATTATAAATTCTTTTACTGGTTATTAATAATATTTTTAATTGTCACATTTTTGATCGGTCTG
>Ga0209541_10006516_pt1 | contig 19868 bp, 19 predicted proteins | sample RifCSPlowO2_01_FD_184027 | JGI IMG/M metagenome (GOLD analysis project Ga0209541, IMG submission 184027) | Groundwater microbial communities from Rifle, Colorado - Rifle CSP2_plank lowO2_0.1 (SPAdes) (version 2) | ecosystem: Environmental > Aquatic > Deep subsurface > Groundwater | place... | reverse complement strand
GAGCGGCTGGTTTTGGATCGCTTGAGCCGAGAACCCGTACATTTGGAAGATTTGATTCGGTCGGTCAAGCTTTCAGCGGCAGTCGCAAATGCCACTCTGACCATGTTAGAAATGAAGGGTCGCGTCAAAAACCTAGGCGGAGGCAAATATATAAAAATCCGATGAGCCCTCACGCCCATCCCCGAGGCAAAGAATTAGCCAAGTGATCGGGGATCTATATAAAAGCTTTGCCAAGATCCCCGCTTACTCTGGAAGAACTAAGTGCGGGGATGGATAAAGGGATCAAGCGGTCGCTCGCAGATGCATTATGGCTAAATATAAAAATCCGATGAAGATATCTAAAAGGTTGCTCAACTTAATCTTTGCCTTAATCGCCGCCATAATTATGTTGGTTATTAGTTTGACTAAACCCAATCAAGCCATGGCTCCAGAAAACTTGCAGCCCTCTACAACCTATAACCTACAATCTACAACCTTATTTTTCGCCGGCGACATCATGCTGTCGAGGAATGTCGCCAGAAAAATCTATACGGCAAATGATTTCACTCTGCCATTCCAAAAAGTTGCTGATGTCATCAAAAAAGCTGACATTGCATTTGCGAACCTGGAGTCTCCGTTTAATAACCAAGGCGATCACTCGATCGAAGGGAGTTTAGTATTTAATGCCGATCCAAAAAGCGTCGAAGGCTTAAGTACGGTCGGCTTCGACCTGCTCTCGACCGCCAACAACCACAGTTTCGACCAGGGAAAAACAGGGATTGATTTTACGACTGCTTGGCTGGCAAGTCATGGGGTTTTGTCTATCGGCTCTGGCAACAATTGCCACGATGGAATTATTATCCAAAAAAAACAACTGAAGTTCGGCTTCCTGGCTTATTCATATGCCGCCCACAATGATGGGGGGGAAAAACCCGATCCTTTAGTTTGCGATTGGAACGACTCAATCCAAGTTCTAACTGATATCGAAAAGTTAAAACCTCAGGTTGATTGGTTAATTATTTCAGCGCATATGGGGACTGAATACCAGCGAGAACCCGATGAAAAGAACAAAATTCTTGCCCACGCGGCCATCGACGCTGGCGCCGATCTTTTCATCGGACATCATCCGCACTGGATCCAAAGCGTGGAACAATACCATGGTAAATGGATATTCTATTCCCTCGGCAACTTCGTGTTTGACCAGATGTGGAGCCAGGACACGAAGGAAGGATTAACCTTGCTTGTAACCTATGGCTCTAGCAACCATCCCCGAGGCGAGGATCGGGCGAGTAATCGGGGATCTAACCCCGGACAGATCCCCGCTTTCGCGGGGATGGGTGGGATTGAAATCAAAAAAATCGAGCTTCGACCCGTGATCATTGAGGATTATTGTTGTCCGCGGTGGGCAGATCCTGACGAAACAGCGGCGATTTTAAAGAAGATAAATTTGACAAGTCCTATACTTATAGATAAAAATTAAAGCTATGGCAAAATCCCTAGTAATAGTTGAGTCACCAACCAAAGCCAAAACGATCAGTCGCTTCCTCGATGGAGAATATAAGGTGGAAGCTTCTTTTGGTCATATCCGTGATCTTCCTACGAGCAAGATGGGCATTGATATCGAGCATGACTTCGAACCGACCTACGTCATCCCGCCCAAATCCAAAAAGCGGGTGGGAGAATTAAAAAAACTGGCCAAAGATGCGCCGGAAATAATCCTGGCCACTGACGAAGACCGCGAAGGCGAGGCCATCGCCTGGCATTTGATTACAGCCTTGGGCCTCAAAGAAAAAAATATTAAACGGATTGCCTTTCATGAAATTACTAAAACCGCGATTGCTGAAGCTTTAGAAACCCCGCGTAAATTGGACATACATTTAGTTGATGCGCAACAAGCTCGCCGAGTTTTAGACCGCCTGGTCGGCTATGAACTTTCACCCTTCTTATGGAAAAAAGTGAAACGCGGCCTCTCCGCTGGCCGGGTCCAATCCGTCGCTGTCCGACTGATAGTGGAACGCGAACAAGAAATCCAAAAATTTACCCCGCAAGAATACTGGAGCATTGTCGCCACTTTTGATAAAAACTCCAACAAGTTTACCGGCAAACTCGCGAAAATTGACGGCAAGGCATTGGATAAACTTGGCATCAAAAACGAAATTACGGCGAAAAAGATTCTAGCGGATTTACAAAACCGCCCCGCTGAAGTTATTGAGGTTGTGAAAAAAGAAGTCCGCCGCAACCCAGCCGCCCCGTTCACAACCTCAACCCTGCAACAAGAAGCCGCCCGCAAACTTGGGTTTAGTGCTAAACAAACCATGATGTATGCCCAGCAGCTTTATGAAGGAGTGGAAGTTGGGGAAGAAGGCTCGACCGGACTTATTACCTACATGCGTACCGACTCGGTAAATTTATCGGAGTTTGCGATCAAATCAACTAACCAGGCGATTGCGGCCAAATTCGGCCAAAATTATGTCCTTCCCCAGCCCCGCCGCTACGCTTCCAAACAAAAAAATGCCCAGGAAGCTCACGAAGCCATCCGGCCAACTGATCTGATGCGCGATCCGGAGAGTATCAAAGGATATCTAGATCGAAATCAATACCGACTTTATGATTTGGTTTGGAAGCGTTCAATCGCGACCCAAATGCCAGAAGCCGTGTTTGATGCCACAGCAGTCGACACTCAAATAGCCGGGGACAAAATGTACATTTTCCGCTCCACCGGCCAAGTCATCAAATTTGACGGGTTTATGAAAGTCTATCTGGAAGGCACAGACGAAGAAGAACAAGAAGAAGAGGGCTTATTACCAGAACTCCAAAAAGGCGATAAACCAAAAGTGGTGAAAATTATCCCGAATCAACATTTCACCCAGCCACCGCCGCGATATACAGACGCTTCTCTAATTAAAGCGTTAGAAGAATTAGGGATTGGCAGGCCGAGCACTTATGCCCCGACGATTTCGACCATTCAAGAGCGCGACTATGTCCAAAAAATTGATAAAAAATTTAGCCCTACGGAAATGGGTTTTATCGTCAATGATATTTTGGTTGAGCATTTCCCGAAAGTCGTCGACTACCAGTTTACTGCGGGCATGGAAGAACAGCTCGATGATATCGCCGAAGGAAAAAAAGAATGGATCCCGGTCATTCGCGAATTTTACACTCCGTTCCACGAAAATTTGAAAGAGAAAGAAAAAGACGTCGAAAAACATATCGAACTTCTGGATGAAAAGTGTCCCGACTCCGGGCACCCCCTGCAAATCAAGTTCGGCCGGTTCGGCAAATTCATTTGTTGCTCCAATTATCCAGAATGTAAATACAAGCGACCAATGCCTGAAGAACAAAAACTGATCGATGAAAATTCCGGTGTGATCTGTGATCTCTGCGGCCGGCCCATGGTCGTCAAATTCGGTCGGTTTGGTTCGTTCTTAGGTTGCTCCGGCTATCCGGAATGCAAAAATATCAAAAAAATCCAGAAGGGCACAGGCGTTACTTGTCCAAAGTGCGGCGAAGGCGAACTGGTAGAACGCCGCTCGAAACGAGGCATTTTCTATTCCTGTTCAAAATATCCGAAATGTAAATTTGCCTTAAATGGCAAGCCCACGGGCGAGAAATGCCCAAAGACCGACGATCTTCTAATCGAAACAAAAAATGGGACAATTAAGTGCAGCAACAAAGACTGCGACTATGAGAAGGAAATAAAAGAAGAGGTCCCAGAAAAAACTACTCCTTAAAAATAACTCCGCGTATATACGTCCGTATATACGTGACCCCTAAATTGTGCGATCGCACAATTTAGGGATACGACATAATTACGTTCAGGATGACGTCTCTGCCGTCACCTTCATAAATTCATTGACAAGCTGTCCCACTTCCGCTGCGGTTTCACAGTCCATCAGTTTCATCCGCAATTCTTTCGCGCCGTCAAAGCCGTTGACATAGGCTTTGTAGTGTTTTTTCATGACTTCAAATCGCTTGCCGCCAATTGGCAGGTGGACAAATTTTTCTTCAAAGAGTTTCGTGTGTTCGATCATTGCTTCGAGCCGTTTAGCAATGGGCACCTTCTCAATAGGTAAATCACGATTAAACATCCAGGGATTGCCAAAAATCCCCCGGCCAATCATCACGCCATCAGCGCCGGTCTCCTGACACTTTTTTTCCGCTTCTTCCAATGTGGCGACATCGCCATTGGCGAGAATTAAGGGTCTTTCTGTGGCATCCATCTCGAACGAAGTGAGAGATCTCGGTGTTAAATTGCGAGACTTCTCGCTAATCGCTCGAAGTGGTTTATGTTCTGGTTTAAAAATCTCGATAATCTTCAGCATCAACTCCCAATGCGCTGGCACCAGAGATAATTCTTTCACGGTCCTCAAATGGACAATGATCGCCGCCAATTCCTGCTTGGCTAAAAACCCAAACCATTCCTCCAACATTGGTTTACTAACACCAATCCGGGTTTTCACAGACACTGGCAAACCCGAACCTTCCTTGGCCGCTTGGATTAATTCTTGCGCCAATTTCGGGTTTTTAATCAAAGCCCCGCCAGCGCCTTGCTTTAAAACCGCCCGATCCGGACAGCCCATATTGATATCCAACCCATCGAATTTTAAATCTTTTATCAGCTGCCCGGCTTTAAAAATATTTTCCGGGTTGGCGCCGAAAATCTGCGCCACAATCGGCCGCTCATTCTCCCCATACCAAAAATCGACCAGCAATTTTTCTTTACCATCTGAACAAAGCCCATCCGCGGATACAAATTCCGTAAACATGACATCAGGCCGGCCGTATTTGGCAATCATAAACCGAAACGCCGCATCCGTGACATTCGCCATGGGCGCTAAAGCCATAATTGGCCGCGTTAAATCCTGCCAAAAATTCTTACTCATAATGTCTTATTTTACAAAAATACAAATCCCGACGCAAGGTCGGGATTCCGACCCGCTTCGTGGCGTCGGAACAAAAAAAGCCCCCTAGAGGGCTCTATCTAAACTTCTTATCCAAAATTTTATATACGGTTAAGATCCAAAACGGGACGATTAGAAAAAATAAATATTCCTCCAAAGGAAGTAGGCCAATTTTCCATCCGATTAATCCCTTTCCGGGAAAAATCCACTGCTTACTGGCCACGGCATACGTATCCCAAATTACACCAACCAAGAAAAATAATATGCTTATAACAACTCTCTCTCTCTGAGTTTTGTACAAATGTATCCGGAATTTCCATTCCAGATACAGGGCGCTAAGAAAAAATAATAACAAGACGATAATGTATGGCATAAACACTAATCATTTTTCATAAATATTTTGTTTTCGAACAGCCAGTATTTGAACGCAGTCCACCAGGGCAGGACCGAGATAAAATAGCGCAAATCGGCAAACTTGCGAATCAGCCAGCCGGCAAAGCCGGAGATAATTAAGTTCGACGTGTAAAAAATCGCATATTTGCCAGTAACGGGAATGACGAATCTGGAGGGACCAGCGTGATAGATATGCAGTGGTCGTTTTTTGATCAGACGAAAAATATTTTTCGCTACATGCTTACCCTGCCGGATGGCTTCTTGCGCGGTTTGCGGCACTGGTTTTTTCGTATTCAGATCAATAAAACACACGTTGTCCCCGGCGATAAACACATTCTGAAAACCCCGAAGATTTAAGTTCGGAGTGCTGATTGTCCGATCTTTTTTATCTCTCTCAAGATCACTTGCGACAGGCAACCGGCAAGAACGGATGCCGCCAGTCCAAATCAGGAGATCACAATTAACTTTTTCTTTGTTATTGAGCGTGACATAATCTCTGGCGGCTTCGGTAATCAGGGTTGAAAATCTGGTCTCAATTTTCATATGTGCCAGACGAACGGCCACCAGTTGGGCGACTTTCTCTGAAAGTCCTGGTAAAAATGAGGTGCCGCCTTCGACCACCATGATTTTGAAATTCTCCAATTTTTTATTGTGATGCTGGCATTCGTGTTTAAGCAGATTGTGTAGTTCCCCCACAAATTCTGCGCCGGCGAACCCGCCGCCACCGACCACGATTTGGGCAGAGTCTTGTTTGACGATCAAATCCTCGACGCGGTCACGAATCATGATCGCATCTTCCAGACTTTTCAAAGTATATCCAAACTTGTCCAAATTCGGAATGCCATAAAAATCCGCAATACTCCCCATGGCAATCACTAAATAATCAAACGATAGGATCCGAGAATCAGTGATGATCTTGCCATCGATAATGTCAATTCGTTCGATAAAACCCTTAAACACTTTCACCTTGGTTCGGTTAAAAATTTCAGTAAAAGGAATCGTCACGGTTTGCTTAACCCGGCGGGCTTCCACTCGTCCATGTTCCGTGGTTGCCGCCTCGTACAAGCCAGCATAATAAGTTTGATAATCCTTACGGTCAACCACGACGATCTCATACCGGTCGTCATTGTGCAGGTAATTATGCAAATCCAAAGCGGCACGGATCCCGGCGAACCCGCCGCCTAAAATGACAATTTGTTGTTTTTCTTCAGGTGTTTTTTGTTTCATGTTTCATGATACATGTTACATGACTTATTATATCACATCTGCCCGGTTAATCGTTTTATATTTTCCAACTTCCAAATTGCCCAATTTTAATTTTCCGATCCGGATACGTTTCAAACTTCTGATAGTATAGCCGAAGGCGGAAAACATTTTCCTCACTTGCCGGTTCCAGCCTTCGTGAATCGTAATGTAAACAGTCTTGCCATGAATTCGCAACTTTGCCGGTGCGGTTTGCTTGCCTTCAATCATCATGCCGGTTTGGATTTTTTCGATCCGGCCCGCGGATAATTCTTTATCCAAGACCACTTCGTATTCTTTTTCATGCTCAGCCGATGGATGCGCCAAAAATTGCGTTAAGTTCCCATCATTGGTAAAAATTAGCAAACCTTCGGTCAAAAAATCCAACCGGCCGATCGGCCAAACAACGTTTTTCAAATCACTTGGCAGCAAATCAAACACCGTCCGGCGTTTCCGCGGATCGTCCCGGGTCGTCATGTATCGCTTGGGTTTATTCAAAACCAGGTAAATTAAACTATTAACTTTTAACTTTTGACCATTAACCTCAACCCGATCTTTGACCGGATCGACTTTCGTACCCAAAATCCTGACCACCTGGCCGTTAACTTTTACTTTGCCAGCTTCGATCAGTTCTTCCGCGTGCCTTCTGGATGCAATCCCAGCCCCGGAAATGTATTTTTGTAGACGGATACTTGTCATATGTTATTATTATAGCACTATGCTGGATAAATTTTTCACTTGGTATCAAAAACATTATCTGCTTAATCTATCGATCGCGGCTGGGTTATTCTTGCTGCAAATTTTCCACCTTTACTGGCTGTTTACTGATGTTATCTTACTCAAACTAACGGGACAGAGTTATTTTGCTTTCCCAGATATCTGGGGGGTAGTTTCAACAGTCTTGGAATACACCGAAATTCCAGCCATCATCAGTACCTCGCTGCTATATATCCACCTCCTCCGACAAAATTTTTCTTGGAAAAATATATTTTTTCTGCTGTCCATAAACGTTCAGTGGTTACATATCCTATGGATTACGGACGAAGTGGTAATCGAGCGATTTACGACTCATACGCAATTCTTGCACTGGCCGGTACTGATCGCTTGGCTGGCGATCTTAATCGATTATTTGGAACTGCCGGTAATCTATGATACGGCCAAACGTTTGCTCTTTGAGATCAAGTCCCGCATAAAAAAACTTGATCCTAAAAATTAAACCAAAGGATTGAAAATATTCAAAAAATCTGTATAATATCTAAGCAATCTGGGGTGTGTAGCTCAGTGGTAGAGCACCTGCCTTTTAAGCAGAGGGTCGCGCGTTCGATCCGCGCCACACCCACCAAAAAAACCGGCTGAAAGCCGGGTTTTTATTTTGAGAATTTTCCCCAAAATCCCTCATCCACTTCCACGGATTCGCCTTTTTCCGCAGCGAGTTGTTTGAAGAGTTCTTTTTCTTTCTTCGTCAGCTTCGTGGGTGTTGCCACATGCACAGTCACTAGGTGATCGCCGCGGCCGGAGCTGTTGAGAATATGAGCGCCTTTCCCTTTCAGGCGAAAAACTTTTTCGGATTGGGTCCCCGCGGGAATTTTCAGCTTCACTCGCCCATCCACGGTCGGCACTTCCACTTCTGTGCCTAAGGCCGCCTGATAAACGCTGATCGAGATATCAGAAAATAACGTCGGGCCGTCGCGCCGAAACTGCCGGCTGGGGCTGACTTGGATGCTGAGATACAAATCGCCAAAATTCGAACCCTTATATCCCGCTTCCCCTTCGCCGCTGACCCGAATCCGCTGGCCGTCGTCAATGCCAGCCGGAATTTTTACTTTTAAAGTTTTAACCCGGCGCTTCTGTCCTGAACCTTTGCAAACTGCGCAGGAACGCTCAGCGACTTTGCCGCTGCCTTCGCACTCATCGCAATTAGTCGCAGTCTGCATCTGCCCAAAAATCGTCCGACGCATCACGCGAATCTGGCCTTGGCCATGGCACTTCGGACAAGTACTGATTTTCGAGCCTGGCTCAGTACCGCTGCCATTGCAATGCTCGCATTTGTCGGTTTTTTCAATCTGGATTTCTTTTTCCACGCCAAACACCGCTTCTTCAAAAGATAAAATTAAGCCATATTCTAAATCCACTCCGCGCTCCCGCCGCGATCGCCGGCCCCCGCCGCCACCAAAAATATTGGAAAAAATATCAAACGGGTCTTCCCCCTCAAACCCAAAGCCTCGAGTAAAGTTGGAAAAATCAAAATCTTGAGGATTGAACCCAGCTCCTGCTCCCTGACCGCGCGCGCCATTTGTAAACGCCGAGCCAAACTGATCATACTGCGATCGCTTAGCAGGATCTGAAAGCACCTGGTAAGCTTCATTAATTTCTTTGAACTTGGCCTCATTGCCTTTATCTTTATCCGGGTGGTGCTGGTGGGCAAGTTTGCGGTAGGCGCGTTTAATCTCCTCAGCTGATGCTGATTTGGGAATGCCTAAAATAGAATAGTAATCGTTTGCCATAATGTACTTTCCATCGCGAGCGACTGCTTTAAATATCAAGAATTAACCTTGGCAGTCGCGTGGCGATCTAATAAAAAGATTGCTTCGTCGGCCACCAGACTAATCCTTAAAATTAACTCTTGGCCTCCTCGCAATGGTTATATAGTTAAACCTCCAATTTATCCCCGATTACTTGGATCATTCTCGCCTCGGGGATGGATAAATTGACTAAATCGTCAATTTATCCACTTCCACTTGCACCTTTGAAATTTTGAAAAATTTCAAATACTTAAGCGGGTGAAACAACAAAGCGCCGAAAATCATCGTCAGCCAGTTGAATAAAAAGGCAAAAGTCCGCAACAGGGCCAACACAGTCAATGTAAAAATCAGAGGAAAAAATCGGTTGATACCATCAGCGTTGCTTTGAATTTTTTCCATAAAGGAATAAACAACAATTTGAGCTAGCGTATCGCTGCCTGAGCCCTTCAAATTAAACTGACGCAAAAACTCCTGACCCGCTTGCTGGATTAAGGCCGATTTTTCGAATGAACCGGCTCTCGAAAAACCCGGATCCTGCGATTCAAACTGTCTGGTTAAATACTCATCTAAAGTTTGATTCGGATCAAATTTTTCCGGCAGGCTCGATGAAAGTTTCGGGACACCGGCGCTTAAAGATTGGCTCAAATGTTGATAAAATGCTCCTGGATTATTTTTGAAATCCTCACTGGTGTTGTGGTAAATATTGAAACCCATCAGTAAAATCAAGGCGTTCGTCATCACCAGTAACCCCCCGGCGAATAATTGACGGAGTGAAAAATGCAGCTGGTTTTTCTCCAAAGATTTGATCCGGCCCCAATACGCCCAATCCAAAAGCGTGAAGATCACAATTCCCAGCCAGACAAAGGCGCCGGGCGGGAAAATAATCAAATAGGAAATAACGCCAGCAGCTAATAAAATAAAAAACCACTTGCGCTCATAGGTGGCCATGATAAAGAACGTGTGCAAGACAATCCAAGCCGCCGCGATGATTATGGGCACCAACCAAAACATTAATGACTTGTTCCCAAAGAGTGTCGCCGAAGATGTTTGCCAAAAAAGGATTTGGACAATTAAGGAACTAACGCCCAAAGCCGCTAGTTTGAAAATAGCGGCTTTGTTGTTGTGATCATTATTGATCGTGGAATCCATGGAATTAGGCTTGCGTCTTAAACCCGATTTCAGAAGTGGTGGGGGCTGATGCTTCTTTTACAGTCCCGAACTGACTTTCATATTTTTTCAAATTGTCAGCCAAGGCGGCGATGATTCGCTTTAAGTGCCCGGGGCTCGTAATAATTCGGGCAGTCACCATACCGGAAGGGGGGAGGATGTTCATAAAATCCAGAATAAACTCCTCTTGCGTGTGGCTAACCATCATCATATTAGCATAACTGCCCTTTAGAACCTCATCCGGGATTTTGATATTAATATTTTGTTGCTGGGGTTGATTCATGAATTTTTAGGATAGATTGCTTCGCCCGCCCGATCCGACGATCAGTCGGGCGGGTCGTCCCACTATGAGCGGGCCTCCTCGCAAATGCGCATTTGCGAGCGTAGCGAAGCAATCTATCGCAAGTTAATTATTGCTTTGGTTGATTCTTGCTCACGTCCTTAAACTCTGCATCCACCGGCCCATCTGCCTTGGGTGTTTCTGTTTTCTGTTCGCTGTTATCTGTTTTCTGACTCTGGTACATGGCTGCTCCAACCTTCTGAATGGCCGCGGACAACTCGTCCATGGCTTTCTTAATCGGATCCAGTTCCGGCTTATCTTTCACGGCTTTCAAGGCGTCAATTTTGGCCTGCACGTCTTTCTTATCTTCATCCTTCACCTTGTCACCCGCGTCTTTCAGGGTGCGTTCGGAAACGGAAATCAAAGTGTCGGCTTGATTGCGCGTATCCACGACTTCTTTATTTTTCTTATCCTCTTCCGCGTGCATTTCCGCTTCTTTCTTCATCCTTTCCACTTCGTCTTTGGACAGATTCGAAGAACCGGTAATCGTAATATTTTGGGATTTGCCCGTGGCCTTATCTTTGGCCGTAACTTTCAGAATACCATTGGCATCGATATCAAACGTCACTTCCACTTGAGGCACACCGCGCGGTGCCGGTGGTATCCCATCCAAATGAAATCGCCCCAACGATTTGTTATCCGAAACCATGGGCCGTTCGCCTTGCACGACATTAATCTCGACGGCGGTCTGATTGTCCGCGGCTGTGGAAAAAATTTGCGATTTGCTGGTCGGGATAGTGGTATTGCGATCAATGAGAGGAGTTGCCACTCCGCCCAGGGTTTCTAGACCCAGGGTTAACGGAGTTACGTCCAAAAGCAAAATTTCCTTGCCTGCGACATCGCCAGACATAACCCCGGCCTGGACCGCCGCACCCTTCGCCACAGCCTCCATCGGGTCAATTCCGCGCTCCACCTGCTTGCCGATATACTCTTCCACAAACTTGGCCACGGTCGGCATGCGGGTCGGCCCGCCGACTAGGATAATTTTCGCAATCTCATTCGGGGTCAATTTCGCATCAGTCAAAACTTGCTCCACCGGATGCTTCATCCGCGCGATGATTGGCTTAACCAATTCTTCTAGTTTCGCCCGCGTCAATTTCATGTTCAAATGTTTCGGACCTTCTGCTGTGGCGGAGATGAATGGCAGGTTGAGATCAGTCTCAAGTGTAGTAGAGAGTTCAATTTTCGCTTTCTCCACGGCTTCTCGTACGCGGTTCATGGCCATTTTATCATTGGTGAGGTCCAATCCGGTCTCGCGCTTAAATTCGGACACGACATAATCAATCATGGCCTGGTCCATATCTTTTCCACCAAGCTGAGTATCACCAGAAGTAGAGAGCACTTCAAAGGTGGCCTGGCCTTCGTGCTCACCAAAATCCATAATCGTCACATCCAAAGTACCACCGCCAAGATCGAAAACTAAAATCTTCTGATCTTTCCCGGTTTTATCCAACCCATAAGCAAAGGCCGCGGCGGTCGGCTCGTTAATCACGCGGACTACTTCGAGTCCAGCAATTTCGCCCGCGTTTTTCGTCGCCTGCCTTTGGCTGTCGTCAAAGTATGCCGGCACCGTGATCACAGCTTTGGCCACTGGCTCGCCCAAATACGCTTCCGCGTCCTTTTTAATCTTTTGCAGCAAAAACCCAGAGAGCTGTTCCGGCGCATATTCTTTGCCAACTAGTTTATATTTGAAGCTGGTCCCCATCTTGCGTTTGAATTCAAAAGCAGTGCCTTCCGGGTTGGTCACAGCTTGCCGCCTGGCTGGCTCGCCAACTAAAAGTTGGCCGTCTTTAGTGAAAGCCACATAGGATGGGAAAGCTTTCCCAGCCATAGTCTGGCCTTCCGCGGATGGGATAATCGCGGGCTTACCCGCTTCCATCACCGAAGCCGCGCTGTTTGAGGTTCCTAAATCAATTCCTATAATTTTTGGCATATTATTGTTCTTTAATTTAATAATTTATATAACCACTTCGAGCGGTTAGCGAGAAGTCTCGCAATTTAACACCGAGATCTCTCCCTTCGGTCGAGATGGTTGTCTTTTTTAGACATTCTTTCCGACAACCACTTTGGCCGGAATAATTACTATATTATTTAACATAAATCCGGGTTGCGCTTCGGCTAATACTCGGCCGGCTTCGCCAACCCTTTCTTCCACTGCTTCGTGATGAGTCGGGTCAAATGGCTCGCCGACTGTTTTAACCTTCACCACTCCCAGTTCTTCCATAGTCTTTTCCAACTGTTGAATCGTGGCGCGCAGTCCCGCGATCCAATCCTTATACTTCTCATCATCTGGCGCAAAACGCAGCACCTGTTCCAGACTTTGCAGTGATGGCAGGAGCTTGAGCACGGTCAGCTCTTTCGCGTGCTGAAGAAGCTCTGTCCGTTCCGCCATGACCCGCTTGCGATAGTTCTCGAGATCAGCCGCCGCACGCTTCCAGTTGTTCGTCAGTTCCTCGTTTTGCGCCTTCAATTCTTCAATTATGGGATCTGGGGTTGTTGCTTGGTCTTGTTCGTTGGTCATACTTCTTTCTTTCCGTCATCGCGAGCGACTGCTTTAATTCTTAAGGTTTAACTTGGGCAGTCGCGTGGCGATCTCTTTACCAGAGATTGCTTCGTCGCTACGCTCCTCGCAATGACACTAAAACTGTATAACAATAATTATAAGGACTGGCCCACTAATCAATTTCGCTAAATAATTTATAATCGACAAATTTTTCGCGTAAGCCATGCGTTTGGGACCGATGATACCGATCACGCCTTTTTTCCCGTCGCGCAACCGCACATTCGAGACGACTAATGATAAATTCTTTGGAACAGGTATAGGTGATTCCCCGCCAATGATCGCTTCGGCTGTAATTTCTGTTTTCTGCTTACTGTTTACTGTTTTCTTAATATCATCAATGTTTTCCAGAAGCTCTGCAACTTGTTTCATGGTCTTACTGTCGGCAAATTCCGGATCACCAATAATATGGGATAATCCCGTCGCTGACGATTCGTTGGGCAACAGGGCAAACGCGGCTGATCCAGAAACTTGAGCCAGAAGGTTTGAAATCGAGCGGCCCAGTTGTTCGTGTTGAAGTTGGAGTTTTGACAATTCGTGCCTTAATAATTTGCGCTCTCGTTCGGACAGTTCAAACCGACGCATGAGTTCGTTGACGAAAAAACGATAGCCTCTATCGGTCGGGATCCGACCCGCGGATTTATGGGGTTGAAATATAAACCCGGCTTTTTCTAACACCGCCATGTCATTGCGAATCGTAGCCGAGGACTCCTTGAAGTGGTATTTTTCCACCAATTCCTTAGACCCCACCGGATTGGCCGTCTCCGAATAGTCTTTTACTATCGCCGCGAGTATCTTTTGTTGTCGAATATCCATAGGGTTTCGGTTCCCCTCCTAGAATAGGAGGGGTTAGGGGTGGTAGATGACTAAGGTTTAATACCCCTCCTGACCTCCCCTATAAATAGGGGAGGAATCCTAACGCTTTTTTAGCACTAAAGCGCTCGGAGTGCTAACTATGTAATTATATTATTAGCACTCCACCCTGTCAAGTGCTAAGTTAAGAATATCATAGGTAAAGGCTGTATTCCCTCTTTAGTCCTAAGGCTATTGGTTATGGTGATCGTCCGATTATCTACTTCCTCAATATTTAACCAAATACAATTCGAAAACTGTTTCGTCTGGGAAAGTTTATTGAAAACCATGCCTTCAGCCGCATAAGTGGCAATCGTTCGAATACTGAATTCGTTGGCATAAGTTGAGTCTTGGATTCCCACATGCTCCCTAGTACGTTTAAGCTGTTGTCGTAAAATCTGATTCGAGACTAGTCCCTGACCGCCTTCCAATAAACTATACGCTTTATTAAAAGACCGATTATAGAGTCGGGTATATTTATTAATTAAATCGGTAAAAAAATAAACTTCAGTCCGGACTGGATACTTTTTTAGACTAATCTTGATCTTCTCTCTAAAACGCCTAAACGAACGGGTTATTTTATTTCGACCATATCTAGTGATGCTTTCTGGGGCTAGATAAATAGCATTCGTATCGGCAATTATCTTAACAAACCGATATTTAATTCCAAGTTTATTCAAAAATTTTAATATTCTAATTTCTTTATCCCGTTGTGCAATCACTCTGGGGATTTCCGTAAATTTATCAATTTTTTGACCACGAAAAATCTGATTCAGATCAATCAGATAATTAATTTGGCCGTTATCTAAAAACCGAGGCGGGCATTCCCAATTAAAAAAAGTGATCACCTCCCCTGAATTTAAAGAATCATTAATAAACTTCTCAATCTTCTGCTTGTTTTCCATCGGCTTGATTGATCGATTTTCTAATTGTTGGATGATATTATTAAGTTTCTTCATAAATTTATTAATTGAGACGAGAGCGAGAGGATGCAGGCACCCCCTCGCGTGTAGTTAGTCTACTTGAGCTGGATCACGGGAATCTGCTCCTTCGGCTCAAGGGCAGCATTCTGCAAAACCGCCACGCCGGACGACTCAACGCCGAGAATTACCGGGTTTCGGCCGAAGCAACCCTTCCTGAGCAGAAAGCCGTCGAGCGCAAACCCGGCGAAGACGCGGCGGACAAAATCTTGCTTCAAGTGCTTGGTGGCGTTCTCGGGCAATAACGACCTGAGACGACGGTCTTCTTGTTTAATGGCCCAGGCCGGCGAGTTTTGCCACGGCTGCTCTTCATAGAACCGCCAAAAGTCCGCAATGTGAGCCGCGACTGCCACGTGGTTGGCTACCCCTTCACGCACATCAGCGGGAATTCCTGGATAGTCTGTCTGAGAGTAAAGAATCAACGCATCCGCTGATCCCCAAACCATCCGAAACACCCAGTCGAAATTCCGATCTTGGGCTGTGACTTCAGCCATAAACTCCCAGGCCTTGTCCCGGCGCGCCTTGGCGAAGCCGCTTAATCTATCCACGTACTTCGCGGTAAAACCAGTACCCTCTGGGTTCACGACTATGCCCTTGCTGGAAAGACAGGGGCACAAGAAATAAACCAGGGTGGATTCCACTAAGGGATCCCGAAGCCCGCACACGTTGGCAACACCTCGGATACGACTTATGGCACGAACGTTCATTTGATTCCTCCGGTTGATGGTAAAGAGGGGTGAGGCAAGCGGCAGACGTACCGCTCGCCCCAGCCGCTTCTCTTAGTGCGGCCCCATGCCGCCCAACTGTCGATGTATTGACGTCATCTTCCTCCTCAAAAAAATCCCCTGCGCCTGCAGGGGTTCGTCAGATGAAGGATTGAATTACATATTTAATTACGTAATTATGCCGCACCTAACCAACCCCTTCAAGCAGAGGGTTGGCGTGATGTCCTAGGTTGTATGCTAACGTGCTAGCACGATATACTTTTACAAACATGATTATTTAAAACGATTAAGAATTAATTGATACCCACCCATGCCCGCTTTCAGCCAATGAGCGACCCGAGTCACAGTGGCAGTCGTTGTCTTGGCATCCTTCGCAATCTGCCAATACGGTTTGCGTTTCTTCTCATCCAGCATCCGGGCAATCCGGAAGCGGTTGGCAAACTCTCGGATCTCCGATAAAGTCAAAAGATCGCGAAAAAACGCCTCACATTCCGTTACGGTTTTAAGCTTGAGAATGGCCGCAAACAACTTGTCCGTATCTTGATTGGTCCAATTGTTGATTTGCATATAATTAAGATAGTTACTAGAGTCTTATGCCCGCCCGTACCGAACGGTACGTTCGGGCAGGCTAACGTGCTAGCATGATATACCATTCTCCCCGACCTGTCAACTCAACAAAAATAGCGGCCCTAAGCCGCTTTGGGTTTATTCATCAATTTATAAATTCCATACCCTATCACCCAGCCAACCAATCCTAGGATAATCGGGATATAAATATGCTGCCAGTCAAAATATAGTTCAAACAAAACTGCTGGGATTAACAGTATCCCCATCCACCAGTATTTCTTTTGGTCTCCGAAGGCAGTGAAAAATAAAAATAAAAACAGCATATATGCTAGAGGCAAACCAATTAGATAATCTCCGCCCTTTGTCGGAATAAGTCCTGATCTCGGCTCTCCGGTAATGCTAAAGTAGTTCGAACCAAAAAATTGCGCTAATGAGAAAGCTAAAACTATCACTACAACCACTATTAACAAATTTTTCATTAATTTAATCATTATTTTAGTTATTAATTAACCAATTAATATCTTCACTTAACAAATTATATGCTTCTATATTAAGATTTTTATTCTTTTGATTCTCAATGTCTTTCAAGAATTTATTGCCTGGATTCAATTTACATTAGATTTTTGCTAAAACAAACTGTTATTGCTAATTGTGACTAAGGAAAACTGGGATTAAATAATATCATTAAATAAAAAGCAAAAGCTGTAATAATTACCAAAACGGAACAAATAAGAACGAGTGGCCAGAATATTAAATTTTTAACATTTTTTCTATATTTTATAATATAAAACATGGTCAGCATTATTCCTATAAGTTGCACCGTAATGAAAAATTTGAGTAATGGTTCATATCTATATTCTAGTAAAAAGTTATTTCTAAATGTATTTGGATTAATTTTCCCACTTTGGAAAAAAGAATACAGAATATTTACTACTGGATTCCATAAAATCTCTGGAACGATAAACATTGCCAGAGATATCCATAGCCATTTTTTTTGTTTTGATTCTATTTCCATTAAATTTTTGCTAGGAAAAACCGTTTCTACTAGGAAAATTATCCATTTTTAATTAAAAACCGATGCCGTTACGCATGTAATACACTGTATAGAAAATCAAGATCGCAAAAGCCAATAAAATAAAAAGTGAGAAAGAGAGTAATGATTTAAATCTACTTCTATTAAATTTAATATTAAAGATTAGTAAACCAAGAATTCCAAGAATTTCTATAATCAACGCGAGAAATAAATATGATTGATTATCAATAAAGAATTGTTCGCCAACCAACTTTCCTATTAAATATGGAACATTTATTCTAAATAAAAATAATACAGACGAGAGTAAAAAAGAAAATAGAATTTCAGGAACTAGAAACATTCCTAACGAAACCCAGAGCCAAACATTTTGTCCTTTTATCATAATTAAATTATATCACACTTTCAATCTGCCCCAAAAGATTCAATAGTTCTTGCGCATCCGCATCTGAGATTTTTCCTTTTTGCCCTTTTTTAGTAATGTTTATTGTCAGATTGGAAAGTGCTTTAACGAGTTTTTGCTTATTCTCGAGTTTTTCAACGCGCTTGAGCATATCATTCTTTTGATTCTGTTTTATGCTAAGTGTTTGTATCTTAATTTTAAGCTGTGTGAGAATAGCAGGGTCAAGCGCAATGTCTTCCGCTTGCGCTTCTAGAAGGTCCAGTAACTCAATAATGCTATTAGCATCAGTTGTGTTTATTTTACCTTTTAATTCTTGTTTAGTAATTTTATTTTTAAACTTTGTAAGGATTTTTGAATTTTGTTCTTTCTTTTTCTCAATTTTCTTCTCCAAATTATTTATCTTCTTTAGAAGATTTTGCTTTAGTTTATCTGTTGCATTAAGTGATTGAATTTTTTCTTTAATTAGGGCAAGAAGCTGATTTAAGGACAGCTCACTTCCGTCTGGAAAAATCGTTTCTTCGTTGCCATCGCCATTTTGGTCAATAGACAATGTCGAGGGGTCTCCCAAATTCAAATTTCCTTCTAGATTGGTTGTAACTAGAATATCACTAAAAACTTCAGTTTGGATAATTTGATTGTCTGTAACTTTTTCATTTTTTAATGTGAATATTCCGTTCCCAGTGCCAGTAACTTTAATGTCGTATATCTGACCTTCGTCATCTGGCAGATAGACAAACTTATGTTCTCCCATAATGTCAAAACTTGCGTTTGGAATATTATTTTCAATTCCCCCAGAAACAAGTCCCGCATGATTTCCATCTTGATCTGTAATGTCAATATCTAAAGGACTAAAAACTGAGATTGCTTTGCCGTTTAGTTTACATTCAGAAATATCTTGAGAAATTTTCGTATCGTCGACAGCAAGAGTGCTACCAGAAACAATGTTCACGATTTGTTGTCTAATATTATCTTGGCTTAACATTTTTCCATGATTAGACTGTAATGCGTAATACTTATTCTCCGCATCAATGGGCAGGTTGGTGGCGCTTTCAAGTGGTACAGTGCCATCTCCCGGAACCCTTTCCGGTTGATCATACCCTGTGCTTATGCCTCCTAAAATAGTTTGCACCCGACGTTCTACGATTTTACCTATGGTGCCTGCTTTACATCCAGCAATGCTGTATAAATCGACACCGGCTGTTCGCAAATCAAAATTATCAAAGTTTGAGGTATGTAAACTTTGCGCATTTGTGAGCGCTTGAGAATTTAATTGATGATCAGTAGTTAAAAAATTATTAGCTTGGTTAAAATCTAAATCTTGAGTTGTGGAACTAAAAAAGCCCTGATTGATAATCTTTACATAGCTTCCTTTTTGATTGTAATATTCCTGACTTGGTGAAAGGTCGTATACAACAGGTAAATTTTTTGCAATTTTTTTCATTTCTCCATCCGCAAGCCATGGAATGCCAAACCCATCTCCTTGCAGTAAAACTTTGATAGCTTTTGGCGCGCCTGTATTTGGTACTCCAACAAAAACTGCTTTGTCAATATAATTATTCACAGGATTGTCCATTACATATTTTTTAACCAGCAAACCGCCAGTGCTGTGGGCTATAATATCAATTTCGTCGCTGCCTGTTTGAGTCTTGATATCTTGAATTTTTTGTTTTAACTCATCAACAATATTTGCGTTTACCCCGTATCGCCAATCATAAGGGAAAAGGAATAAATCTGTGTCTTCAACATAGCCTTGATTTTGAAATTCTTGAATAATTAAATCGTAGAAATGTTGACCTGTCATGGGATTTTTTAGTAAATCCCCTTTTATCAAGCTCGTATCTGATGGTGTTAGATCTGCTTTGAACTGCAAAGGATCCATAAATTGATCACCTATGTCTGTGAAATTACGCCCCAAATCAAGCCACAGCTTCTCATCTTCTTTTAATATTTCAGTCCCCAACACTCCCGGCACAATCAGCACTGGTCTCTTGCCCGGGGGTTCCTGATTCAAATCAACCGCCTCGCTCAGCCACGGTTCAAAGTCCACTTCATTCGAAACTGGATTGCCTTGACCTCCTGGATTGAAAGTTGCATTGTAGGGGCCAGTTGGATCTCCCCACCAGTTATCTTGGGCATTGAGGGTGTTTCGACTTAAAACTCCATAGAGACTATTCCCGGTAATGTTGTTGTTACTAATCCGGCTGTTG
>Ga0209541_10006515_pt1 | contig 19870 bp, 26 predicted proteins | sample RifCSPlowO2_01_FD_184027 | JGI IMG/M metagenome (GOLD analysis project Ga0209541, IMG submission 184027) | Groundwater microbial communities from Rifle, Colorado - Rifle CSP2_plank lowO2_0.1 (SPAdes) (version 2) | ecosystem: Environmental > Aquatic > Deep subsurface > Groundwater | place... | reverse complement strand
AGCATCCTCCGATCATTCCTCCTGCACCGCCTGCTTGGCCTTGCTCTATCCCCCTATACAGATTGCTTGCCAAGTTAATGTAATTTGTAGAATCTATTCCTCTAGCTTCCAGCACTTGTGCTTTCTGTTGATGGACTCCCGGGAAGAATAGCACTTTCCATTTCCCTAATTCACTAAGGATTTCTTCATCGCTCATATCAGAATGTTTTGTTAATAGATACTTCGCCAATCCTCTCATTGCATAGCTATGTGCACATCCGCAAGCTCTTTCACCATTTGAGAAAATAATCGCTTGAGCCCCGCAGCAATACTCACAGCTTATACTCATGCCAATTTTGATATATCTACTCATTTGATCCGAAGTAAGCTGCATATTTTCATAATTTGTTAATTTAGCAATGGTTGCATCTGCAAGCCCAGGGTTATTTGGAGAAATATTATCATAAGAAACTCCAATTTCTCTCCCATAAACTGCCGGTACACCTTTAGGAATAATCTCAGAAGCAGAAACAGCAGTTATTCCTGTAGCGAATCCTCTTATTGCTCCAGGGGATGAATAAATTTTACCTGCATTAAAAACTATAACTAGCGCCAAGATGGCAATAATCCCTAGCTGCACGTAAAATTCAGTTTTAGTTTTTTCCTTTTTTATCTCATAGTTTTCGTTTATCATACACTTTCTAAAAATTCAAAAATATAAAAGCGCTTTTGTGAAACTAGTTTCAATAAAAACAAAAGGTTATTAAATGGTTTTTTTAACATCAGTTTATGGAAAACAAATATGTAGGTTATTTATTATTGGGAGTTTCAGTATTAGTTATAATCTTAATAGTGTTATTTAATTCAACAATGAAAAGTTTTGTCGATGAAACCTGTTCTCTTGAACACGGCTCATCCTGCCCGATGTACGCAGCAATATCAAAACAAACTTATCTTGCTCTTGGAGTTGTTGGACTATTGATAGTCGTATCTTTTGCTTTAATATTTTCAAAACCGCAGAAAGAAATCCAAAAAGAAGTAATATTCAAAACAAAAACCATTGAAAAGAAAGTACCTAAAAAAATATTTGACCTTAGCGATTTAAAGATAGAGGAGAAGCAAGTTTTTGAGTTAATCAGGAATAACAAAGCAATTTTCCAGTCTGACTTAATTGAAAAAACAGGATTCGGAAAAGCTAAAATGACTAGAATTATTGACAGGCTTGAAGGCAAAGGGTTTGTCGAGAGAAAGAGAAGAGGGATGACAAACGTGGTTGTCTTTAAAGAATAAATCTCTTTAATAGTTTTTATTTTTAGATTTGTTTATGGGTTGGGAATGCTGCCAAAGATTTTGCCAATTCGATGAACTCCTGCTCCTTTTCCTGCGGTATCAATGAACCTGCTGCATTCCTATGGCCTCCTGCCTGGCATCCAATCTTTGATGTTACTGAATCCAGCATCTCTTTCAAGTTAATATCATTGTTTCTATAACCTGAGCATCGTATGGATATTTTTGTTTTGTCATCTAGAGAATGAGCTAAAGAGAGTATTATCGTGTTTTCCGGATATAAATTTGATTTTGCTATCATTGAAGACAAAGTCCCTATCAAAGTGTCTTTTATATTATCTTCTGCATTTATTATTACCAAATTTTCGAGCTCAATTACTTTATCCTTGTTATTGTAGAACCATTTCAAAGAAGAGATTATTTCTTTCTTGTAATCATTAAGAACATTAATAGCTGCTGGCTTTAATTTCTGATTCTGCAAGCAAGCTGCAATCCCCAATGATGGCTTGTTTAATCTCCCGCAGGAATTCAGCAAAGTTGCAAATTCTTTCAAATCCTTGGTAGGCGATTCTTCCTGCTCTGATTTTAACAGATAAATCGGGCCGAGAACGTCTTCTGGATTTTCTTCTGAACCTAATCTCTGCAAGATTATTGAAGTCACGAGAGTTTTCATTTCCTCCTTATCAAGATGTATTAATTTTTTTTCAGGATCTAATTTTAACTCTTGCAAAAATTTTATTGCTGCTTGCTCGTCTCCTGTAATCCCGGGGATGTAAGGGTCTGTTGAGTACTGGAGGATTTTATACAATGGTTTTGTCTGAGTTCCAAACATTCTCAATCCCGTTGCTATTTCAAGAAATGGCTTTGCATCATCCAAAATCAAGCTGTTAATTGAGCTGAATCCTTTCTTTTCCTGATTATCCCCTATTGCCCCGATTAATGCTATCGTCGATAAATCTCTGTTCTCTTCATCAAGGGACTTTGCAAACATGTAAGCCAACCCTGCCCCAGACACATCACTATTTCCATCGAGCCCGAACAAGATTGGATTTAAATGAACAAAAGAATTTTCTATCTCCTGTGGCTGGTGATGATCAAGTATGAGAATATTTTTTGAATTAATTGCTTCTTTTATGTCCTGAATATTTCCAGAACCCAAATCAACAAACAAAAAAGTTTCATATGACTCTGATTTAAACTGCTTCAACGTATTTTGAGAGAGTTGCCTTACAATTGTCAACGTAAACTTTCTGTTCAATCTTTTTAATGCTTTTGTGATTATGGCTGCAGCAGACAAACCGTCGGCATCAAGATGCGATATAACTCTTACTGGATAATCTGATTTCTTAAATTTTTCAGCTTCTTGCTTTATTCTTTGAAGAAATGATTGCATCATCATTCAATCAACATTGATGCTTGCTCTCTTGAGAACCTCCAATCAAGTGGAATCTTTCCTACATTTTTATAATATTTTGCAAGCCTTTTTATTTTTGATTCTGTCAACTGCCTTCCCTTTAATGAAGTATTATCTTTTTTGTTTGATTCTAAATGCTTTACAATCTTTATATATCTCTTAATCAAGCTAAGCATATCCTCGGGAAGTTTTGGCAATAGCTTTTCTTCTGCAAGGATTTTTGTTATTGTTGCTCCAGCTGCCTGCTTCACATCTGGAATTCCATATGAATCCCTTAAAATCATGCCAATCTTTGAAGATGAATTTTGCGCTTTTACGAGTTTTACTATTAGCTGCCTTATTTCATCCTTATCATAGCGCTGCCATGTATGCTTCTTTTTAGCTAAAGGTTTTTTGCTTGAAGCTTTTCCTTTACTTCTTGAATGCATTCTTGCCATTTTATCTTTTATTACCTTTAAGGAAACTTAGAATTTATGTTTCCAGCATGGGAAAGCCTTAACTGTCCCATCTCTTGATGTAAAAAGCGATTATTCGGCTTTATAAACCTTGTCGTTTTTTCTTGCCTTGCCTTTTACTTTAATGCCTACAGAATCACCTTTTTTGGCAGATGTGACTTTTTCATGCTCTATCTGCATAGAATCAATCTTTTGGGTGAAATCAGTAGTAGCGCCCTTCACATGAATCTTGTCGCCCACTTTTAGGACAGAGTTTAATTCCACAGCTATAACCTTCACATGGTCATAATATCCTATTACAGTTCCAATTAATTTTTCCTCTGGCATATAGATTTATAAAATAAACAAATATTTAAAGATTATTATTTTCTTTTGAATAAAAATCACCCCATATCCAAGGCTTGTCCTTTATCAGATGCTTGCATATCATAGAAGTGTCAGCATATAGCTGGATTTTCAAATCCATCAAATCCCTGCAGAAAAAAACGTCATCAAAGACAAAATAATTCTTTTCTTCGTCGTCATATTCTTTCGAGTAATGAAACTTGATTTTTTTTAATACTGAATTATGTATAAACAAGCAGCCTGATCCGCATGAAGCAATTAACTTTAATTCTCCAGTAAGCTCATTTTCTTTCATCTGCCCCAGAACATCTTTCTTATTAGTAAACCTCCAGACTGTCGGAAACAATTCTCCATATCTTGCTCCTTCTTTTTTTCCAAGAATTTTGGGAGTAAACTTCTTATAATTGAAATAAATTCCGGTAACAACTCTTTTTTTATGCTGCAAGAATCTTTCGATTATGTCTATTGGCGGAATAACATCCTGGTCGATATTCAAGAAAAAATCATAATCTCCCTCTATAGCTTTTTCCCTCAATAAATTCCTGCCAAAAACCATTCTATCTCTTGGCTCTTCAAAATACTTCCCTTTTATAATGTTTATATTCATTGATTTTAATTTCTCAAAAAACAAATCCGTCTTTGAGTTATCGACGAGAAGAATGTCATAATTTTTATAAGTAAACGAAGTGATTGCTTTAACATATTCCTCAACGCAATAATCATACATCTCATTTACCGGACTACCGACGAGAATTTTTTTCATTTTATTTCAAATCTTTCCAGCTCCACGGCCTGTTTTTAATCAGATGCTTACAGATGATATTGGTGTCTGCATAAATATTTATTTTATTTTCCATGCAATCCAAACCAAAAAAAATATCATCAAAAGAAGGATATTGTTTTTCATATCTAAACTTTATTTTTTCCAAAACAGACTTGTGGATTAAGATACAACCCAATCCGGACATTGCAACCTTCTTTAATCCTCTATTAAGCTCGGAAGGTTTGATAAAATACCTCTCTTCCTTTCCCATATTTATCTTCGACCAGACTACTGGAGCGAGCTCAGTTCTTTTTTTTGTATTTATATAATTGAAATAAATTCCTGTGACAACTCTTTTTTTATGCTGCAAAAATCTCTCGATTATATCTGCTGGCGGAATCACGTCCTGCTCCAATGACAAAAAGAAATCATAATTCTCATCGAGAACTTTCTGCCTTAGAATGTTTCTTGAATTTACTATTCTTTCTCTGGATTCTTCATGCCATGGTCCTTTCACTACAGGCAACTCAAGATTTTTCAATTTCTTAAAGTAAGAATCCTCCTTTGAATTATCCACCAATAAAATATCGTGGTTTTTGTATGTTAACTTCTTCACTGCTTGAGCATATTCTTCCAATGCATATTCATGATAATCTGAAGTCGGGCAGCCAATTAAAATTTTTTTCATTTTTTTATCTTGCTCCAAGGATATGGCCTGTTGTAAATTAAATGCTTGCACTTTATTGAGGTATCTGCATATGCCAGAATTTTTTGATTATACAAATCCATAAAAAACCAGCGATCATCAAATGTATTTAAATCATACCTGAATTCGATTTTTTCCAAAACATTTCTAGAGATAAGAACGCAACCGAGCCCTGCTGAAACAACCTGCACCAATCCCTGATTTTTCCAGAGCTCATTTTCATTTAACGGACGCATTGAAAGCGTTTTCTCGTCCTCTAAAACATAAACTAATGGAATTAATTTAGATGAAACTTCTCCTGGGATAACATTGTTTGCAAAATAAACTGCAGTGATAACCTCTTTCTTATGTTGGAGCAATTTCTCTATTATATCTTCTGGCGGAATCACGTCCTGCTCCAATGACAAAAAGTAATCATAATCATCGTCGAGAACTTTCTGCCTTAAAATATTTCTTGATACTATTATCCTGTCTCGAGCTGACTCGAAATAAGGGCCTTTTATAACTGGGAGGCTAAATGACTTAATTTTTTCCAGATAATTGTCATCTTGTGAGTTGTCAACTAAAAGAAAATCATGATTCTTGTATGTTAATTTCCTTATTGCTTCTATATACTCTTTTAATGCGTATTCCTTGTGGAATGAAGTTGGGCAGCCTATTAGTACTTTTTGTTGCATATATATCCAATGTTAAAAAGGCTTAAAAATATAATTGAACCTTCATTTGATATGAAAGTCGTATTTTTAGACACTCCCTCTGAAAAGAAAATTTACAGAGACTATAATGGAGGGTATGGGACAAGCTTCAATGCTGGCAAGAGTTTTCTTGCTAAAATGTTAACTGGTTTGAGGACAAATAAAGAATACTTTCCATATATGCCTTATGCATATGGAGCAACTATCATGAAAAAAAATGGACACGAAGTTTCAATTTCTGATTCTGCAGATACTGCTGACTTGGTTATAATGCACGGCAGCATGCCCAATCACAGCAATGAGTTAAAAACTTTAAAAGAACTAAAAGAAAGAGGAATCAAAGTTGGGATGATAGGCCCTTTCCCAGCGATGAAGCCAGAGCTTTTTAAAAATGCCGAGTTTATTATAAAAAGCGACGTTGAAAACATTTTAGAAAATATAAAAAATAAAAATGATATTCCAAAAGGTCTTGTTAGTATGCCTGTTGCTAATCTCGATGAGATTCCTTATCCTGACTGGACTTTATTTCCAATTGAAAAATTTTCTTATGAGCCTATAATAAACAAAAAGCCATTCACATTTATTCTTTCAAGCAGAGGATGCACTTATGGATGCAATTACTGCCCATATATCTCTGAATCAAATCTTGGAAGCAAGTATAGGATGAGATCAGTTGGAAACGTCATCGGTGAGCTGAAATATTTGCAAGAAAAATTTGGAATTAAAGGAATTCAATTTAGAGATCCTTTATTTACTTTGATCAAAAAAAGAACCGAGGAATTATGCGAAGAGATAATAAACGAAAACATAGATATTGAGCTGGGATGTGAAACTAGATTAGACAGAGTTGATGAAGACCTGCTTGACTTGATGTATGAAGCTGGCTTTAGAGTTATGAAAGTTGGCATTGAATCAGCTGATCTTGAAGTTCTGAGCAAGAGCAAAAGACTGCCGATAGCATTGGAGTATCAGGAGAAGATGATTAAATATTGCGAGAAAATCGGGATGAGAGTTGTCGGATTTTATGTAATTGGATTAGAAAATGATACTGAAGAAACAATCAAATCTACTTTAAAGTATTCCAAAAGGTTGAATACTGATTTCGCCAATTTTACAATCTGCACTCCAATTCCAGGAACTGAATTCTATGATGTAATAAAAAACAGGATAAAAACTGAAAACTACGATCTATATGACAATTTTCATGTTACATTTGATCATCCTAATTTAAGCGATGAAAAAATAATGAAATACCAGCAGAAAGCCCTCGTCGGCTATTACCTAAGACCGAAATATGTTTACAAATATCTTACAAAAACTTTGCTCACATGAAAATCTTAATAACAGGTGCTACTGGCTTTGTCGGGAAAAATCTTCTCAAGGCAATTGATAAAGAGTATGATGTAAGAATATTAAGCAGAAAAAAACTTGACAGAAAAAATGTTTACATTGGAGACTTATTTGATAAAAATCTGCTGCTGGAAGCGACAAAGGTTGATGTCGTGATTCATCTTGCCGGCATTACCAAAGGAAATGTGATGAAAGTAAATTCAATTGGAACAAAAAACTTGGTTGAGGCTTGTATAGTGAACAATGTTGAGAAGTTCATTTTCATCAGCTCGTACAATGCAATTTTAAAAACAAAATATGGCAAATCAAAAAAAACTGCTGAAAGCTATATCAGAGATTCTGGATTGAAATACATCATATTGAGGCCGACGGTAATCTATGGTCCTGAAAATAATAAAGACCTTGACATGCTCGTAAACATGATTAAGAAATATTCCATTGCCATCATTCCTGGAGATGGAGAAGTTAAGCTGCAGCCATTATTTGTAAATGATCTTGTTAGTTTAATATCGAAAGCAATAAAGCCTGATATAAAGAATAGAACCTATTTCATCGCCGGAGATCTCTTAAATTTTAACCAGATTGTTGATAAGATATGCAAAACCCTATCAAAGAAAGCAAGAAAGATACACATACCAGAATTTGCTGTAAAATTTTTTGACGAGAATTTATTGCAAGACAAAATTTGCAAGATTGAGGAGATTAAAAAAGATTTTGATTTCAATCCGACATTATTTGAAAAGGGAATAAGATACATAAAAAACTAAAAAATCAATTATTATAATTTATGGCATCACAGTCAATATATGATAAACAAAACGATCAGCTGCCCTGTTAATGTCCTCTTCTGTTTCTCCCTGCAGAATAATGCAATTATTTTCTAGATAAACTTTTGTCTCTTCTCCTAATTTTAAAACTGCTACATTCAAATTCTCTTGAACATCAGAGCAATTAATAACATAAGTTCCATTGTTTGCAAACTCTGTTGTCGCTCCTATCACTTGGATTCCATACAATCCCAACCTTCTTCCCAAAATATTTGCTATGTCAATTGCTCCAATAACTGCTCTCGACGTCATATTCGGATCTATTGTAGTTGCCAATGCCGGCTTTGACAAAACTAAATCCCTAATTTCTGGATCTACTGAAATATTCTCTAAATTTCTTGGATCATGCCTCAGCTGCAATTGGTATGGCTGCTCATCTTTGTATGCCCATGTTATCCATCCTGTGGGAGTTTTTTGAAGCTTAAAATCATTGTAATCATATTCATTCGGATTCCTCATTGTAAATAAAGGAGATAATGCTGATATAGCTAATATAACTGCTGCAATTATAATTATTGTTCTCTCTTTCATTTTTATTATTTTTACTTCTTATCTTTAAATTATGCCATGAAGCTTCAAGACCAATGCATCAACCTGCTGCGTTATTGAATATGAAGGGCCTTGTATTAAAAGACAATTATTATTGAATGATGTTATTGTAGTATTTGATATTTCTGCTTGGATGACAACAGCTCCAATATTTGCATCCTTGCAAGTCTTTAACGGCAGATTTGCACAGACCTCTGAATCATCTATGCATGCAATGATAACATTGCTTAGATATGGAAATATATTATTTTGTATTGAAAATAAAGATTGCTGCGGTAGCGGGTTATTTGGATTTGTGCTGAAATAAATCTTGCCTGCAGAATTCAAACTTGAAAATGAAATTTCTGGAACTTGCTGATACTGCAGCAAATCAGGCTGAGTTGGGACCAATATCTGCCTGCTATCTTTATATGCCTGCCAGCCTCCTTGAAACTGCTTGAACTTTTGTTTTCCAACTTTTATATCCTGTGAATTTCCAACAGTGTATTGAATCGCAACTCCTAAAACGCTCAACACCATAATTGATGCAATAAATATTGACATGAAATGTTTCTTGTTCATTTTTTGTTTAGCCCCGCCAGGATTCGAACCTGGGTCAATGGCTCCAAAGGCCACTATCTTTGACCGCTAGACTACGGGGCTTTAAAACTATTTCTAATTATTGATTTTAAAAAGATTGTTATTCCCCTTCAAAGTCTATTAAGTTAAAGACATGATACCCTGCTTCTGTTAATTTCTTTTTTCCTCCAAGATCAGGCAGGTCAATTACGAAAGCACACTCAATCACATTCCCGCCTAATTTTTTGATTAAAGTACATGTGGCCAATGCTGTGCCCCCGGATGCAACAAGGTCGTCTGCAACTAAGACTTTATCACCATCATTAATTGCATCTTTGTGAATTTCAACTTTGTCTTTCCCATATTCTAATTCATATTCTTCTGAAACAGTTTCTGCTGGAAGCTTGTTTGGTTTTCTAACAGGAATAAAAGGAAGACTTAATTTATGCGCAAGAGCTGAGCCAAAAATAAAACCACGGGATTCAATGCCAACTACTTTATCTATTTTCTTAGTTTTATACCTCTCAGCAAAAGTTTCTATAACATGATTGAAAGCTGCTGGCTCTTTTAACAACGTTGTAATATCCCTGAACATTATCCCTTGCTTAGGCCAATGTGGGATTGTTCTAATATGCTTTTTCAAATCAAATTTTTCCTTTCCTAATTCTTTAACTGTTTCTATTAATAATTTTTTTACATTTTCTGCATTATTATTAAATACTTTCAGAACTTCCTCCCATGTTACTTCTTGCTCTGACTCCAGCCAGCTATCATAGTCTGTGCTCATTGCAATTGCTACATATGGAATTCCTGCTTCATTTGCTAAAATACATTCAGGTGCTACACTCATATTTATTACATCGGCCCCCCATGATCTAAACATACGAGATTCTGCTCTTGTTGAAAACCTCGGACCTTCTATTGTTATCACTGTTCCTCTTTCATGTGTTTTAAACCCTAAATTTTTGGAAACCTTAATCAATAAATTCCTTAATTTCTCATCAAAAGGTTTTGCCATTGGAGCGTGCTTTATTCCATCCTTGAAAGAATCATGGAAAGTTACGTTCCTATGGCGAGTGAAATCTATAAATTGATCTAGAATTACAAAATCACCTCTTCCAATTTCTTCTCTTAATGAGCCGCAGGCTGTTGTTGCTAGAATAAAATTAACATTTTGGTCTTTTAATGCTTGAATATTTGCTCTATAATTAACCTGGGTTGGAGGCAAGATATGTCCCTTTCCGTGCCTTGCCAAAATTACGATTTCTGTATTATTTATTTCCCCTATTGTTAATTTTGAGCTCGGCTTTCCAAATTTTGTTTCAACCTCAATTTCTTTAAAATCTTTTAACAATTCAGAATTGTCCAAACCAGATCCGCCGATTATTCCTATTTTCATTTTCTTTCTTTGTATCTTCCACGAGATTCAACTTTAACTAATCTTTTTAATACATCTTTATGCTTGTAATGCTTTAATATTTCATTGTAAGATTCTGGAAAAGATTTGTAGTGTTTTGATTCTAAAGCCTGCTTTAGTAAATGCAAGTCAACTGCTTTATCCTCTGTTTTTTTTGAAAAAAATCCCAAGCCAAAATCTATGAAATAAATTTTATTATCTTTTAAGATTAAGTTTGAGGTTGTTAAATCTCCGTGAACTACATCTTGAGAGTGTAATTTAGAGATTTCAACTCCTAAAGTTTTACATATTTCCAATCTTTCTTTTTCTTTTAACTTATCAAAGATATCTTTTATTAAATTTCCATCTATAAACTCCATAGTTATTTTCATTTCTTTTTCATCTATGTCTAAAATTTTAGGAACGTTAATATTTGCTTTTTGTAAAAGTTTAGCTTCACTTTTTGTGCGAGATTTGCGAATCTTGGAATCTATTTCTTTAATTCTGTAATGTTTTATTATTCTGTGCTTTATTATCTTATTTTTGTCTCTGAAGATTATAGATTCTGCGCCTTGTTTTAGAGGTTTCATAGAAAAATAAAAGAAAGGTTGGTATTAAAGGCTATCTCAATAATAAATAGTATAAATTATGTAAGAAATTAACATTATCTATTTCCATGTGTTCTAGATTTCCTCCCATTCTTGCAAAGGTTTTCATGAATCTTAAATAATACGCTGGATTATCTTTTGGCGGTTCTCCCTTGTTCCAGTCCCAATTTCCTGGTTGGATGTCTGTGACAAAAATATTATAATTTTTCAAATTTGGATTGACATTTCTTGCCATGGACAAGGCTTTTTCAAATATTTGAGGAGAGAGTATGGCAGAGCCTATTGAAAGATAGCTTCCATGTTCTAAGTTGGAGATGGTCTTTACAAATTTTAAGAAATCTATTCCACTTGTTTTTCCTGCAGCTTCAAAATTAAATTTTGGATGACTATGAGTTATATTTTGGCCGAGAGTCATTCCAACACTAAAAGGAATTCTCAATTCGTAAGCCTTCCCAACAATGCTTATATTTTTATTTGGATATTGGCTCTCTAAGATTAATTTCCCTATTGATTCTCCATATCCTAAATTGTCTTTAGCTCCTACCTGTATTGCATTTCCTATATGCTCTCCTGTCTCCCACAGACCAAATTGCCCTTCAGCAATATATTTTCTGACATCTTCTTCTGTTCTTCCTTGAAATGCCAATTCCCAATCATGGATTATTACTGCTTCATTGGATAATAAGTGCTGGACGTAACCTTTTTTCATCAATTCAATTAGAATTTTTGACAAGCCGTTCTTAATAAAATGAGCTCCAAAGGCATAAACTATTGGGGCATTTTTATTTTTTGATTCTGTAAGCAAAGACGCTATTTTTTTAATTTTATTCAACTGCTCTTCTGAGATTTTTGGTGGTTCTGAATTTGGCTCAATTAAAACTGATAGATCAGATTTTGATTCACGTTCAGACAGGGGTTTTATCTTTAATCTTGATCTATTAAACATTTCTTTGGGGCATTCTTTATGCGAGCCAGTCATGTTAGAATCGATTATTTTCTTAATTATATCTGTCGTTGAGTGTAATCCCTCGGAATCGACTAATTGCAACTTCCCATTCCACTTAGATATAAGCTCTTCTTCTTCCTTATTTTTTCCAGGAATACTTTGGTAACCCTTAGTGTGTAAATTTGGTTTTAATTCTTCTAAAATTTTCAATGGTTTTGGCTCTTCAAAAATCGTTACATAATCAACGTATTCTAAAGCTGCTAGCATTTCTGCTCTTTCATTTTGAGGAAGAATCGGTCTGTTTTCGCCTTTATATGCCTTGATAGAAGAATCTGAGTTTAATAACACAACTAGAATATCCCCAAGAGATTTAACTTCTTTTAGTAAATTAATATGTGAAACGTGAAGAATATCAAAAGCCCCGTTAGTTGTGACTACTTTTTTACCTTGAGATTTTAGATTTTCTACAATTTCTTTTAATTCCTGTCTGGATTTAATTTTTGGATTCATTTTGTAAAATATAACCTGCAGCGTCTGCTAAATTTGAAGCAACATGGTCTGGAGCTACTTTATATTCTCCATCCTTACCTCCTTTTCCTGTTTTAACTAGAATAGTTCTACAACCAGCCCTTATTCCCATTTCAATATCGGCAGTTTTATCTCCAATAACCCAGCTTGAACTTATATTGATATCAAAATCCCCCACAGCTTGGTCTAACATTCCAATTTTTGGCTTTCTGCAATCACAATCAGTTTTATATTTTCCTCTACCTTCTTTTGCATGATGCGGACAGAAATAATCCCTGTCTATCTTGATGCCATCCATTTCCAATTGCCTATACATATAATCCATAAACTTATGATATTGATCTTCTGCATACAATCCCCTTCCGATCCCTGATTGGTTTGTTATAATGATTAGGAGATAACCTAAATTTTGCATTTCCTTTAATCCCTTGATTGCTCTTCTTTCAAATTTCAAATCCTTTATTTTATGCACATAACCTGTATCAACATTGATTGTGCCATCCCTATCTAGAAAGACTGCTTTGTTCATTTTTAATTGCCTCCTCTATTTCTCGTTTCCATTTCTCATGATCTCCCTGAGAACTAGTGGTCATCCTATAATTATCTTCATCAGTATGCTGAGTTGCAAATTCAAAGAATATTGTGTCTTTGGTTGCCCTAAATGAATGATATCCCCCGGGATTAATATGCAAGGCTTGGCTTTTTCCTATTTTTTTATATTCTCCATTGTGGATAACTTCCAACTCCCCTTCTTCCACATAGAAAGTTTCTTCTTTTATTTTGTGCATGTGATAAGAACAATAGAAATCTGTTTTAATTAGCATTTTCTTTCCGCAATATTTTGCATTGTTAACTATCCACTCTTCTTGGCCCCATGCTTTTGGAACAATTTTTATTTCACTTTGAAAAGATTTTTGTAATTCCTCTCTTGTTACTAGCGCTACTCCGGGCTTTAGTACAACTAGACTTGCTGCCTGGTTTGCTATTTGTGTTGCTTTTCTTAGATCAAAATTTGAGATCATTGCCAAAGTCAGCGCTGCCATAAAGGTATCTCCTGCTCCTGAGACATCATAGAACTCCTTATGCGAAGTTGGGATATGGAAAGGAGATTTTTCTTTTTCAAAAAGGGTGCAACCTTCTGAGCCTTGCGTAATTATGATATTTGAGTTTAATTTTTCAATTAGTTTTTTGCCTGCTTCTTTAACATTTCTTGCAAGGGTCATTTCAATTGCTTCTTTTTTATTTGGTTTTAACACATCAACATTTTTATAGAATTCCATGTTAATCGGCTTGCAATCTGCGGTTATTATTTTATTATCTTCTTTTGCTAGCCCTATTATTTCTTGTACCAAATTTTTTGTTAGAGTTCCCTTATTATAATCTGAGAGAATGATTGCATCTACTTTTTGAATTTTATCTTTTATTCTTTCTAGGATTTGTTTTTCTTCTTCTTGTGAGATGTCTGACGCGTCTTCATAGTCTATCCTGAACAAATGTTGGTGCTCCATCCCTCTAATTTTTTGTATTGTAGGTTTCTGTCCAATCATAACTAAAGAAAAGTCTATATTTTTCTTTTCTAATTCTTTGAATAAAATTTTTTGAGCTTCATCGCTTCCAACAATCCCGGAGAGGTATACTCTTGCACCCAAAGCAGCTAAGTTATTAGCCAGATTTGCCGCTCCACCAGGATTGTAAGATTCATTATTAACTTTTAGTATCGGGACTGGAGCTTCTGGAGATATTCTAGAAACAGATCCCTTTATGTGCTTGTCTAACATAATGTCCCCTACGACTAAAATCCTCTTTTTAGAAAATTCTTCCAGGTTCATAAATTGAGTCTCTTTAAAAATAATTTAAAAACATTTATATTCTCCAGAAAGAGAATGCTTTTCTAACTTCTTCCTCCAAATAAGGGATAATATCAAATTTATCAATTTCACTAGGCGAAACCCAAGCAAAATCACTAAACTCTTTATTTATTTTAACTTGATCTGTTAAAGACTTAACTAAAAAACAAAAACCAATTGTACTTTCCCCATCTGGCCTAACAAAGGTATAGTCTGAAACATATTTTTTATAGTCTTCAATTTCCAAATTAGTCTCTTCTTTTATTTCTCTCTTTAAAGTTTGAAATAAATTTTCTCCAGCTTCAACTTTGCCGCCTGGGAAAGACCATTTATTTGGATGAACTTCTCTTTTTGAATTTCTTTTTAACAAAAGGATTTTATCTTTAAATTTTACAATCCCGGTTACAACTACAATATGCTCAGTCATTTTAAATATATTTGAAAACTTCTTCAGCTGAAATGCTTTTCATCAATTCTTCGTTTTCAAAATTCGTATAAAAATTATCTTTCAATAAAGGGCTTGCCAATTTTTTTATGAAACCATAGTCTTCAACTTCCCAATCTGGAGTGCAGAGAAATAATGCAATAGTTTTTTTCTTTAGAGCTGCAGCAATATGAAGAACTAAAGTATCTCCTGTTACAACAATATTACATAGATTAATGAGAGAAATTAATTCCGGGATATTAAGTATCTTAGGATAATTAGTAATTGTTTCAATTCCTTTTTGTCTTGCTTTAGAGATTATTTCCGGGAGAAGCTCTTTTTCTTCAGGCCCTCCCCTTAATAATATTTTATAGTTAGTTTTTTTTAACTTTTCCAATAATTCAAGAATTCTTTCCTGATGCCAGGATTTAGAAGGCCATCTTCCTCCTGCTCCCAAGTTAATGCAGATTATTTTATCATCTTTACTTAAATTATTTTCTTTCTTAAAATTTTCAGCATATGATTCATCTATGTTATGCAAAGTTATCGGCTCTTTATTGTAATCGAGCTCACAAATTTCAAACATCATCTCCTGATAAGTTTTCCTGCTTTCTTGACTTATTTTATTTGAAAAAACTCGATTAAGATAAAATTCAGCTCCCTTATTGAAATTTTGAGGATGACCGTCTTCATGGAAATAAAAACCGTATTTTTCCTCAGCTTTTATTTCATTTGCAATTAAAGTTGCTTCTGGGTCTATTTCCAAATTAAACAAAATATTGAATTTTTCTTGCTTAACTCTTGATACATTAATTGGATTAAGCTCTAAAATTTTATCAATAGGAGGATTGTTTTTCAAAACATCTGCATTGTCTCCCGGCTTTACCAGCCAAGTTACATGGGAATTATAACCATACTTGTTCTTTATAGCCTGAACTAAAGGTGTTGTTCTTACTACATCTCCCAAAGCCCCTAATTTAATTAAAAGAATTTTTTTTGAGATTGGCTCGTAGAACATACAGTCTTTACAGTCTTCCATGCCTTCGGCTGTCATAACCTCGCATGCATATAATCCTGGGAAAGACTTACAATCTCTTTTGAATTCCATATTAATAAAAGGTTAAAGAGGTATATTTTTAAATTTACTTATTAAAAAGTAATATATGAAAATTTATGTTGCTGGTAATTTGAGAGAAAAAGAAAATAGAGACAAATTAGAGGAAGTTAACGAAGTTTGTGAAGGATTTGGGGAAACTTATCTGCCGCATAGAGACATGGGTGTTTTTGAAGAAGGAATGGATCCTGAGCCGATATTTAAAGAAAATAGAGACAGGATTGACTGGTGTGATGTTATCGTTGCTGTTTTGGACTGGAAAGGGATTAGTTCTGGAACTGCCTGGGAACTGGGATATGGATATGCCAAGAAAGTTCCAATGATTGCTTTAGTTGAAGATAAAAAAACAATAAATAAAGACTATAGAATTTGTGTTATGTGCAATAATAAAGACATGATCTTTGTTGAGAATTTAAGAGAGTTAAGAAATTCATTAGAAAGATTTAAATATTAGTGTGTATTGGGTGTGTATTATGTCAGAGATACAAAGAATAAATATAACTTTGCCAAAGAAACTAATAGAAAGATCTAAGGTCTTGATAGATGAAGGACTTTATGGTAATTTTTCTGAACTTATCAGAGAAAGTTTAAAAAATGAAATTCTTCTTGATAGCAGCCTTATAGAAGATAAGAAAAATAAAATAATTCTCAATAGACTGTTTGAAGAAGAAATAGGTAAAGGAGAAGATACCTCCAACTTAACTCGAGATGAATTAATTAAGAATATAAGAAAAACTAGAGATAAATTATGGGAAGAGAAATATAAAAGATGGTTCAAGAGATTGGCAAGTTAAGAATCGTATTGGACAGTAATGAATATATAAGATTTTTAAATGAACAAAATCCACTTCTTAATAAAATTTTTTCAAAAAAAGATATTTCTATCTACATCACGGATATAATTGTTAGTGAAGTGCTGAGAAATTTGGAAACGTATCTAGGAAAGAATTTTTACGGAATAATTGAAAAAAATAAAATTTTGTTTTATCCTAGCAGTTCTTATTATCATCTATTTAAAAAATATAAAAATCAAGGCTTTAAAAAAGGAGATATAATCATAGCCTCTTTTTGTAACGGAACTGGTGCCAAATATCTAATAACTGAAAACCGGCATTTTCTCAAATCAAAAACGCAAGATTTTCAAATTCTAAACCTAGAAGAATTTCTAAAAAAGTTTAAATTAATCTAAAGTCCTAGTTGATTTAACTTCCAAATCCTCCCTCCAGCCGTCTTTGTATTCTTGTTTTTTGAATTTCAAATCTTTTTTAAGAGAAAGCCACATGTAGAGCCTTGCCGGGAATAACTGCAAAGTCCAATAAAATTCTTTAAAGTTTTTTGGATATGTAAAAATGTGATGCAGATTAGCTAAACCACCAAAGATTTCTCCTGATAAAGATTTAACCTTTGGAAAATCTGGAGCGTATTTTGTTAATTTCTCATGTGCGCTTGCTACCCTTTTCTTCTGCTTCATCCAGTCTTTAAAATGAGTTGGCCATTTGACATATACTAAAGCAGATTCAGCATAAGCTATTTTGTATTCTTGTTTGTAAAAATAATAAGGAATTATTGTATCTTCAGCTACATCTAATGGAATCTCTTTTATAACTCCATTTCTGAATGCGAATAAATAACCTGTTGTTTCTAAGAATTTACCTTGATTGTATCTTTTTTTTCTTGAAATTTCATGAGCTCCAACATCAACTAAAAAATGAGACCAATAACCGTATTTATCCTCTCTTGGATTAATTGACATTGGCCTGCCTGAAACACATCCCACTTCTGGATTTTCAAATTTTTTAAATATTTCAGAAATTGCATTCTCTCCAAGATAGACATCACCATCTGTCAAAATCAAGATGCTATTTTTATCTTCAGACCATAGTTTTTTGAATAAAATGTTAAGAGCTTTGCTTTTTCCTAAATCAGGATCTTCAAAATATTCTACATTAGGAAATTTTTCTTCTAACATCCATTTTGTTTCAGGAAAAGGATCCGAGACTATTAATTTTGTATTTTCCGGTAAAGATTGTGAAAGTATGGAATTTACAGCTTTTTCAACAGCATTAACTTCTCCATAACTTGTTATTATCACATAATTCATGCTAAATTTTTATAGAAAAAAGATTTTAAAGTTATTGTAATTCAATTTCCTGGTCTGTCTGAAGGATAAATACTTTCTTTTCTTTGTTTTTGTTTAAAGCTTCTAACCTGCATTTAGACTTGCCCATTTTGCCGATTTTTGAGAACTCTATATTTTCGACGATGAAAACTTCTCCTTCTAAAACTACTTTGTCTCCTTTTTTTAATTGGGCTACAACTGTCATGGAAAATAAGTATTAAAGAGAGTTTTATAAGGTTTTTTATGCAAAAATAAAGTATGAAAAATGCCATAATCTTATGTTCCGGCGGATTAGACAGCGTTGTTGCTGCTTATGAGATCAGAAAAAAGTATGATAAAGTAAAATTCTTATTTTTTAACTATAATCAGAGAGCTTTGAAAGAAGAGGAATTTTGCGTTAAAGAAACAGCTAAGAAATTGAACGGAGAATTTGTTAAAATTGACCTAAAATGGCTTGGAAAGATAAGCGGCGCTGCTTTGAATCAAAAAATTGAATTTAAAGAAAGCACTGAAAAAGACTTGGAAAATACTGAAAGCCAAATATTAAATTGGTGGGTTCCTGCCAGAAACTCTGTATTTTTAATTAATGCCTTGGCTTTTGCTGAATCTGAATTCTTGAAAAATAAAAACAAATGGGACATCGTAATTGGAATTAAAGACGAAGGAAGAGAGCATATGAAAGATACTACCCCAATTTTTATTAAAAAAATAAATGAGCTGGCTGAAGAAGCTACGTATCATGGCGGTTATAAAATTTTGGCTCCTCTAATTGAGCTCGATAAACCCGAAGTAATTAAGCTTGGCGAAAAATTAAAAGTTCCATTTGAATTAACTTACAGCTGCTACATTGGGAATAATTTCAATAAAAGAAAATTAATTCACTGCGGGAAATGTTTGAATTGCATGTTGAGAAAAAAGAGTTTTTATTGGAGCGGTGTGAAAGATTCTAGCTTGTATAAAAGTGAGGAAACGAAAGTCTTATAAATAATTAGTACTCTATATCATACGATAAGGTGTACATTAATGAGGATTCAAAAAGTATTGATTGAAGAAAATATTGAAGAGAAGGTAAATAAGAAACATGGGATTTACAGAAAAGAAATTGAAAATGCTTTGTTTGAAGGGAAACCAATATTTTTTAGAACGAAGGAAGGCAAGTATGTTGCAATTGGCCATAAGGAAAAATATCTTACAATTGTTTTTCTGTATGAGAAACAGATGGCTAAGGTTATAACTGCTTACTCTTCTTCAGAATGGCAAATGAAACTATACAAAAGGAGGAGAATATGAGAGATGAGATGAACGGATTAATGGAAGAGGATTTAGTTGAAGAAGTTGAGTTTGAAATAGATAAGAAGGCATTTGATGGACCTTTTAGATGCTGCGGGATTGAGACTAAGAAGATTAAGAAAAAGATATCTATAAAGGGGATTGAATTGAACTATGAAGTATGGGTATGCTCAAAATGTAAGAAAGAATATCTGGATAATGAGCAAGCAAGAAGATTGGAGAAGATATGGGTGATTGAAAAGATATTAAATGAAAAATTAATCTCTGTGGAAAGGAATGTTAATTTTGATGGCAAAACTTTTTTTGTTAGGTTTCCTATTGAAATGACAAAGACCTGGCATAAAGGACTGCATGCGGATATCAAGTACCTAAATCCAGATGAATTTTTTGTAAAGATAAAACCTTAGGCTTTATACCTGACTTGATCAACCATTTTTATTGGAGTGGCGTGAAAGACTCTAGCTCATATTTTCAAGAAGATTAAATAACATGATAATGTTAATAATCTCTTGAATATTTAACAGGAATAACCACTTCAAATGAGCTTCCTTGCTCTAATTTTGTTTCTACTTTTATTTCTCCTCTGCTTTTTCTGACAATCTGATCTGCTATATACAATCCAAGGCCTGTTCCCTCTTCTCTTGTTGTAACAAATTGCTCAAATATCCTC
>Ga0209541_10006511_pt1 | contig 19877 bp, 30 predicted proteins | sample RifCSPlowO2_01_FD_184027 | JGI IMG/M metagenome (GOLD analysis project Ga0209541, IMG submission 184027) | Groundwater microbial communities from Rifle, Colorado - Rifle CSP2_plank lowO2_0.1 (SPAdes) (version 2) | ecosystem: Environmental > Aquatic > Deep subsurface > Groundwater | place... | reverse complement strand
CCCATGATATGAGCTGACGATGGCAGCATTACACAAAAATCAGAAAGTACTCACGGGGTTTTTCTAAACCCCTCCAAATTAGAGGGGACTTCGATTCTTATTAAAATTCTCTGTAAAAATGGTTTTCAGGCGATACGACAGAAACATCAGAGTTTTCCATCAAGTCTTTTTGACTGTTAGTATTCAATTGGAAAACCCTGAGTGTGTTCAAAAACCACTAACAGTGGTATGAGTTGCAACATCACTCACCATCTAATAGGCTGTGGTTTTTGACAGGCTCTCATGTTCGATTAGAAAAAATGACTCCAGATGGTCCAATAAAACTCACTGTTCCTTCGCATAGGCTGCTTAAGAAAGGTACTCTACATCAAATTGTTAAAGCTTCAGGATTGAGTGGAGATACTTTCAGATAATTACTTGTTCTTTTCCAACGTAATCTCAATGCTGCTTACTCTGACCTGTTTGCCTTCTTTGTTCGTGAATTCTTCGCTGTCTATCTTGACATCTTTCATTGCAATCTGCCCTTCGAGAAATCGTTTTGCAGCAACTTCAGCAACATCAACTGCACGGCTGATGAATTTTCCTCGTGCCTTGACTATGACTTCCTGCGCATCTTTGGTTGTAAATTGCATTACCACACCGGTAACGTAATTCATAAAAGGTTTTGGACCTATAAAAATACTGTTGTCGTTCATGTTATCCCTCCTACTGCACTGTCATCAGTTTTCGTTTGCGTCGTGCGACATAACCAGCAATCATGTTCCGCAGCTTTTTACTCTGCGTGTCGAGCTTTAATGTAATCAGCTTTTTGCTTTCCTCAAACGAGGGGGTTACTTCGTCGCCAAAATTCTTTAGAATGTCATTTGTAATGCGCTTCACGAGCTTTGTCTTTATTCGACCCATGCAGGCTTTTGGTTGGATGTTGTTTATATAGTTTGTGTGGGGGAACTGCGTTGTGAAATATTCTTAATGGACACTTTTAAGTAGTAACAATAGAAACATTTATAAATGGGCGAAATGCTGATGTGTTATGGACAAAAGTAAAATACTCCTCCTGCTCGGTCTTTTTGTCTTTATAGGAGGCTGTACCAGTCAAACTCAATCCTTGCCTTTGAATGAGAATGCTGTGCTTGTTACTTATGAAATTGCTGATGAACAACGACCAGACGATTTTGCACGCTGGCAGGCAATGAACGAGCAGCGCGTTGCGCTCGACCGATGGGATGCTACAGTAGAGGATGTTAATCATGAACTTGTGATTGACATTGACGTTTCTGACGATTTTGTTGAATGCAATGAGAGCATTGAAGTAACTGTTGACGTTGAGAATAAAGGCGACGAAACCGAGAATCTTCGTGTGCAATTGACAGAGGATAGATTGTTCGACGAAGAAAAGTTTGTGGAAGTCGAGCCTGGTCATGTCCGTTCGGTTGCTTTTGATGTTGATACCAAAACACCAGAAGGACGATATACATTTGAAGCTCGTGTTTTCAGGGATGTGAAGTTTGACCGTGATTTCAATGTTCGCGATGGTGGAGAATTCGAAGCGAGCGATTCAAAAAGCATATTTATTGCGACATGTCGGGATTAATTTCAACGTCTAATTTCTTTATTTTGTTTTCTATCTCCGTTCTCTTCACGCGTGTTTCCCACCAGAAATAAAATGCAACGGAACTCACCATTCCAATAATGAAAAATGTTATTATTGTAATGATGATAAAATCCAATTTGTCGAAATCTATCAGTTGAGCTTGCTTCAATCCAATAACCAATCCCAGTAAACCAATCGCGGTTCCAAAGAAAAAGTCCCAGAAAGAAGAAAAAATCGTATGTGATTTTGAAACTTCTCTTTCATACTGCAATATCAATATTTGTAATTTTATGTCGTTTTTGCACATTTTCCTCTCTCATCTTTGTGTATTTCACGAGATAAACAATCGAAGATATACCTATACCAATATAAAAGATGGCAAGTATTAAATAAAGATTTGAATGTTGTATGAAATTAATTATAAACAGAAATATTGCAAACACAAAACTTATCATCGTTAGTGCTGAGTATTCCAACAATTTAATCTTTCGAATTATTGGCTTATCTTCCTGAGCATTTCGCAAGAGAATATTTTTCATTTTTAAGAACCTCATCGATGTCTCTTATTTCGACTAAACTATTTTGATCTAAGTTGTTTATGGAACACTTACTTAAATCATAAATTAAACCAGTTTTAGCATCAACGACATATCGGTTTTCTTCTATTATTCTTTGAGAGGTAATAATCCCTCCTATAATCACGGCTGCCAGAACTATTCCTCCTATTATTTCGGCTAATCCTTTCTTGTTCATTAGTAGGAGGAGGCTGTCGAACCTTAAATAACTTACGAAATACGATGTTACTTGTTAATCTCTTTTTTTTCTTCGTCTATCTCTTTTTCCAAAAATGCTTTTTTGAGCATATGTTCGGTTTGTTGGATTTTCGTACATTGCTGCGTATGCATGAGGAATTTCTTCTCCGTCGAGTCCACAGAATAAAGCTACTTTATCCATCTGGATGCGAATTACTGTATCTTTTATGATGCCAAGATCTTGCAGTGCTTCAAGTGCTCGTTCGTCGTCTTTGCATATGTCGTACAGTTCTCTACATTGCTCGGCCTGTAATGGAACGTAATGAGATGAATTTGAGAAGCTGTCGCTGATATCATATTTGCTCAGTGAAAATGAAGTCCTCACTTCTACTTCTATTGGACCCCAACGGAATGTACCATGTTCATTGGAGCCGTTTATCCAACCCATACGTATTCCAGTTCTTCTTTCTCTTTTGTTGAAATATCTCGACGATGATGGGTTGTTTATCTTGAGAATATCATATTCGACCAAGGCGTCGAGCGCTGCGGAAGGAAGGCGAGCAAGTTTTGCATAAGTGTCCGACCAGCAGTCAAAATTAAGGTTCACATCTTCAAATTGTACTGTTCCATTGCTACTCAATCTGTAGCTGCTTCGCGGTGTATATTCTCTTTTCCATCCTTCACTCGGATGGTCGTTTCCCTGATAAAACGGTCGGAGACGTGCAGGCGGTCTATCACTATTTCCAGCATCTTTTGCTTTTCGTCGTGCTGCTTCATGTTCAATTATTCTGCTTGTCAGCTCGTGAACTCTGTTTTGCTTCTTTCTCTGTGAGCGTCTGATTTTATCTTCCAAATCTGACATGATGAAGAATTTGAGCGTTTTATTTATAAAATTTTGCACATGTTCGTGGTCGTTGAAGCAGAAGGAAGGCGAAAAAATACGTAAAAACGTTTATTTTTTTCTTCCTTTCGTAGCGGCGTGGCTGGGAGTCCGTCGGCAAACGTTGCGTGAATATTATCTGACATTCTCACTTCATTGGCATCGTTTGCTACTACGTAATAAGTCAGGTTTTTCTGTCGTCGATAAATTTTCAAAACTGATGAGAGCTCAAAGCCACTTTTTGGGGTTATACAGTCTGAAATGCCACGTTTGTAAGCCATTAAGACTTTGAGTAGACTTATTACGTACGTTTGCTAAAAACATTTAAAAGCACTAATAACTTTCTCTCACAAAAAGAGGTTATCATGGTTTTTGAACAGCTGATAAAAGCAGAGTGGGTGTACAAAAAGTATCATGCATTTCTTTTAGGATTACTTTACACTATCCTTGGCATTGTCTCTGCACGGCTTGTATTTCGTTCAAGCTCAGGCATCATGAGTGTTGCGTTTACTTCGATATTGCTTGTCCCTTCGCTCGCAGAACTGCTGCGCATTGAGGCAAACCAAGCGCTGGAATCCTATAACTTTTCAATCCGCAGATTGTGGAGAGACCATTCTGACATTTTTGCAGTGTATATATTCCTCTTTTTGGGCATCTTTGTAGCTTACAGTTTTAGTACACTACTCATGCCACAAGCTGATGTCGGACAATTGTTCACTGCACAACTCAGTACAGCGGGACTTAAGGGTTTTGCCGTTGTGAATGCGCAGCTCATGTCCATCATCATGAATAATGTACTCGTATTTGTTGTTTCATTCTTACTTTCCTTGGTATATGGCGCAGGGGCAATTATCTTTTTAGTGTGGAATGCGTCGGTGTGGGGTGTGGTGTTCTCATTATTTGTAAGAAAAGCTGCGATGGCGAGCGGCGCTGACCCTGTCGTTTTGTTTGCACAAGATTTACTGCCATTTCTTCCTCACATGGTTACTGAAGGAGCCGCCTATGTCGGCGCGGCAATGATAGGAGGCATCGTATCGAAAGCAGTGCTGCGTGAAGAGGTTTTCAGTCAGCAGTTTAGATATGTCATCTACGATGCGCTCGCCTTTCTGATGTTCGGCATTTTGCTGGTTGTTATTGCGGGTATTATCGAAGTCAAATGGTTTGCAGGACTGTAAATCCCTTCTTTTTGGAATGACAACATTTTTTAACTCCATGCGTTTTGCGGGCTTTATGTATCACGAGCTTGAAAAAAGTGACGATGAAGCTGAAGATTTTGATAATGAAGCTCTACAATCTTTCTCTATTGCAGGAAAACAAGCCGCCGAAGCGCTTGAGTTCGGCAAAAATCTGATTAAAAAAGGAGCGCGTATTATTGACATTCTTGATAAAGTTGAAGCAAAGATTGGAAAAAACATTGCTTTTCCTGCACAACTTTCCATCAATGATGTCGCTGCTCACAGCTGTCCAGATGATGGTGATGTTTCTGTTCTTGGCGACGATGTTGTGAAACTCGATGTCGGCGTTCATGTCAATGGTTATATTGCGGATAATGCTGTTACCGTTGATTTGAGTGGCAAGTGGAAAGAGCTGCTGAAAGCAAACACTGAAGCGTTGAATGCTGCGATTGCAATTGCTGTGCCGGGGACGAGTACAGGAACTATCGGCAAAACTGTTCAGGAAATACTGTCCAGCTATGGATATAGTGCTGTTCGCAATCTGAGCGGTCATGGTTTGGGAAGATACAAAGTTCATACACTGCCAAGCATTCCTAATGTTCCTACGGGTTCGCCTACAAAATTGCGCGCGGGTATGGTTATTGCTATCGAGCCATTTGCCACCAATGGCGCTGGTGTTGTCTATGAAAGCGGCGAAGCAGGCGTGTACATGCTTGAAAAAAAGAAGTCAGTTCGCGACCCTATCACGCGTTCTGCGCTTTCGTTCATTGAGAAGTATAACGGACTGCCGTTTGCGCGCAAATGGCTCACTCGACAGTTTGGAAAAGGACGAACGAATTTTGCGTTGCGACACATGGAACAGCAGGAGATTTTGCGCGGCTATCCTCCGCTTGTTGATGAGAAGCATGGCATTGTCTCACAGATGGAGAAAACGGTGCTTGTTGCAGAAAAGCCGGTTGTGTTGACGAAGGTTTAGTATGTTTCTACCTTCACACTTGCAATTCTTTGGAAGTGGCTTGTGTTTTTAGTGAGCACGGGTTCGTTTACTTGTGCTGCGGTCGCTGCAATAATACAATCAGGTAATTCAATCTCCAATCCTTTCTTCTTTAGGGAGGACGAAATCTCACCTGCAGACCATGCAATTTCGAATGACACTGGAACTGTAGTGATAGCTTTCAGTGCGGTTTTTACCCTCTCTTTTTGTTCTTCTGAGTAGTTTTTCATTCCTGCAGAAATTTCAGCAATACATATTGAAGAGGTGATAAAATATTCTCCGTGCACCATTGCTTTCTCTCGTGCACTTTTCTCACCACGCAGGAAGTCTGCCAGAAATGTGGTGTCAAGCAACATTGCGTTTTCTCCACGCTTTCCTATTCTCTTTTATTTCTTCAAGAAGTGATTTTCCTTTGTCCGTGCTGAGGGCTCCAAAACCTTCCAGAAACTGGTTTCCACCAGTTATTTTCAGTATTATCTCCGAGAAGCTCTCACTCGTTGTTTTTTTAGCTGAAAGGCGTTGATAAGCCTCTTCTGAAATTGAAATTGTTCTTGTGGGCATATTCTGTGTGTGTATGTGTATGTATTTAAGCTTTTCTAAATGCAGACGATGAGCTTTTAAATCCCTGAAAAATCATTCCTCCATGCGAAAAAGACGTGTTGTTAAAAAGAAGTCAGATTTTATGCAACATCTGCTTCAGGAATTCTTTATTGCAATCTTTATCATTCTGCTCTTACTCTTTGTGTTTGCGTACAGCACTGGAAATAACGAAGATGAACCTGTCGGTCTTGCTGCTGGCACGCTTGCTCCATTTGACGAAGAGCTTCAGGAGTATGTTCGATTATGCAATCAAGGACAACAGTACGCGTGCGACAAAGTTTATGATGCTGCTCGTTAATTTTTCTTCACAATAGAAATAGCCTGCTCTAATGCTACAAGAAATTCTTTTCCAGTCTTCAAATCTTTTAATTTTACTTTTTTTGCTTCCAATTCCTGCTCGCCGACAAAAACAACAAATGGAATGCCATACACATCTGCATGATTAAGGCTTTTGGATGGGCTTCTCCCAAGCAGGTCCATCTCTGCGTTAATGCCTTCATCTCTGAACTTCTGCACAATGGCAATACTTTCTTCAACGGTGTTTATCGGGATGATGTACGCCTGTGTCACTGATTTTATGTCTGACTTGAGCGCGGCTGTTATAGGCTCTAACCCAAATGAAATGCCAACTGCCGGAAATGGTCTTGTTGTGTCTAAACATTTGCTAATCATCGTGTCCCAGCGCCCACCTGCAGCGATGGATGATGTCATTCCTTCTTTAAGATACACTTCGTAAATGGTTCCCGTGTAATATGCTAAGCCGCGTGCAAGCGATACGTCGAGCTGAACTTCTGTATTCGTTTTCTTGAGGTAATGGAGAAGCTCGCGCAATTCTTTTATTCCCTGCCCACCTTCACTATCATTAACCAACGGCTCGAGTTTTTTCAGGATTTGTTCGTTTGAACCTGTCGCTTGTGTAAGTTTCAATAATTCTTTTATCTGCGTGTCATCAAAGCCTTTCTGTTTTAACTCAGTCTTTACACCTGCTGCGCCAATCTTTGCGAGTTTATCCAGAGTAAGAATTGCGTCTTCTTTGTTTGTTATGCCTGCGGCGGTCATGATGCCGTTGAGCAGTTTTCTGTTATTGACTTTGATGACGACGTTCATGTTCAATTCTACAAAAACGTCATTTGAAAGCTTCAAGAGCTCTGCTTCTGCCAACATGCTTGTTGTGCCAATGACATCACCATCACATTGCCAGAATTCTCTTAATCTGCCGGCCTTGATTGGACCGTCACGAAAGACCTTGCCTATTTCGTAACGCTTGAACGGAAGTTTGATGTTTGGGTTTTCGCCGATGAAGCGTGCCAATGGCACCGTCAGGTCATACCGCAAACCGAGATTTCGCTTTCCCTGGTCCTTGAGTTTATAAATCTCTTTTACTATTTCGTCACCGCCTGCGTATTTTGCAGTTAATGTTTCAATCGGCTCGAGAGTTGCTGTTTCCAATGGAGCGAAGCCGTAGAGTTCGAATGTACGCTGGATTATTGCTACAATTTTATTTCGCAGAATCTTCTCTTCCGGCGGATAATCCTTTGTGCCTTTGGTGGGCTGCATCATTTGTCATCATTGCTCGTTTGTTTAAATAGATTTTGCTGGCATTCACGTACTGCTGCTTTTGCCAAGACTTGTGTTGTATCTATTATCTCAATATCGCTATCGTCTTGTGTTACAATCAGCGGTAAATCTGTACAACCAAGAATAATTGCTTGTGCTTTCTGCCTGCTAAATCGCGTGAATATAAGTTGGAGCTCCTCTTTATCTGGAACTTTTCCTTCGAGCACTGCCATTATTATCTGGGTTACCTTTTGCTGCTCCGCTTCTGTTGTCTTCAACAGCTCCACATTACTTTCTTCGCATTCTCTGTCAAATACTCTCTTTCTGTTTGTTAGGCCTGTGGAAAGAAGCCCTACTTTTGTGTATGATTTGCTCTTTAAGAATCTGCACACTTCTTCCGCGATGCTGAGTATAGGTATTTGTACGCTTTCTCTCATCTCTTTCATCCAGATATGCACTGTGTTGCATGGAATCACAATGAAGTCAACTCCGGCCTGTTGCAGTTTCCTTACTCCAAAAACAAGTGCCTCGATGATTTTCTGTTCTGTGCCTTTTTCTTCAACGACATCTGGTAGTGGCAGGCTGTAAACGACAATCGGAGGGAAGTCACTGTCGTATTTTGCTCCGAATTTTACCTGGAAACTTCTAATGATTTTCATATACAAGTCTGCAGTTGCTTCTGGACCCATCCCTCCCAAGATGCCTATCGTTTTGTATCTCGATTTCATTTTTGTTCATCTCCCTTAACAAAGAAGCTCTCTTTCCTTCCTCCAAGCTCGCCTTTCAGACGAATTGCACATTCGACAGTTGTTTCTCTTTCTCTTCTGAACGGTTCAAGATAGCTTTTGACGAACATCCTGTATTCCCTGCTATTTTGGTCTTCTGCCGGGTTGTCGTCTGCAAGAAGATCTTCATAATATTTGTCACGATTGCATAGCAAGAGGACCCTCTTTGTCGATATTTCCGCGTCTGTTGCCCGTTCTGGAATGTCTCTCTGTTTGAGATAACCTGGTGGTCGTGGTCCAAGCGGGCACCATAAAGTAGTGTATCCTATTTCTCGTTCTTCTTGCAATCCGAGAATGCATTCGTCAAAGAACTGTTCACTCTTAGGTCCGAACTTTCCTATCACCACTAAACTTTCTTGGAGATACACTGCTTCTGCAATCTCTAATGGCATGTAGAGTCCAGCACCAGAGTTTCCATTCTTTGGCACTATTTTTTCGACTAGTTCAGGATTATCTCTCTTCAGCTTTTTTGTGTACTCAAGAGCGATGCCCAGTGCATCTTCAAATTCTCGTTTAGTTCTGAAAACTGCTTGTGCATTGATTACTTTCGCATCGATGCCTGTTGCCATGCTGAATGTGACAAGACTCAAAAATCGTTCCTTACAATTCTCGCGTATTTCCTCGCGTTTTGGCCTGTCAAACTCTTCAATCAGCGTATCAAGAACATCTCGCGGGCTTGGATTTTCGCCTAAACGGTCTGCATTCTTTTTTGGAAGGACATTAACTATTTGGTAACTGCTTGCGTCCCACAGCGTCCATGACACTCCTTGCTGTTGGAGTGCAGACATGTACGCAAAATACTGAAGCATGTCGAAACGTTCGAGTGATGGCCAAGACGTGTCTTTTCTCCAGAGGTTTCCGTTGTACCCAAAACCCATAAAAACTTTTTTTGGTTCATCTTCTCTGGCGTAAGAATTTTTTGTTCTTTCCAGTTCTAACGTGAAGACAATCAGCACGCTCTCGTGCCTTGGCCTCAATTTTTATTTTTCCGGTTTTCATTTCATTCTCCCACGTTTTGAGCCCGTGCGGCTTTTTGTTGAATAAAACTTTGTCCAGATTTGTTTCTGACAATGAAGAAAATCACCAACGGTGTTAAAAGATATTGAACTACTGATGAAGACAATCACTTGGTTTCACGAGCTTAAAACCATTGAGAAGTATCTGTTCACTGAGCGTGAAGATAATCAACTCGTGTCATAATTGGATAAAAAGTGCAACCTCTATTTAAACTTTTGGTTTGTAATCTCTTGTGAGTGACATTAAGTTTTTATCTTTCTTCACTTTACTTGTCATCATGAAGTTCAAAGCAGAGCTCAATAAAAATAAAAAGTTTACAGATTTTAAACCGTTTAGAGGCGGGAAGGGAACTGAGCATGTCAGCGAGCAGGTTGACAAGATTTTTTATGAGTGATTTTGTATTACTTCTTCTTCATTTTTACCGTTACCTATAAATAACCTCATGTTCTCATTATCTCTATGGAGCGTTCTATTGGTGATAGGAACATCTTGGACAAATTCTGCACTGAGTTCTGTTCAATTGTTGAAAAACACGCGAAATACATCATCGTATCAGGGTTTGTAGCTATTGCTGCGGGCAGGACGCGGGCTACTGAAGACATTGACATGATTGTCGAGCGTATGAGCAAGAAAACGTTCAACAAGCTTCATCACGACCTCGTTGCACACGGTTTTGTCTGCATGCAGTCGGATGTTGCTGATGAACTCTTTGATGACTATCTTACGAAAAAAGCCAATGTGCGTTACACCTACAAAGATAAGCACGTGCCTGAAATGGAAGTGAAGTTTGCAAAAGACGAACTTGATATGTTGCAGTTACAATCCCGTATCAAATTACCATCAACGGGCTTGGATGTATGGTTTGGGATTATCGAGATGAACATTGCGTTCAAAGAAGACTATTTGAAATCAGATAAAGATATAGAAGATGCTCGTCATTTACGAATCGTTTTTGATGTTGATGAACGAAAAATTAACGAATGTAAAAAAATTATTCGAATGTACCGATGAGAGACAAAACGCATATGGAACAGGTGGAACGATGGGCGCGTTATGTAAAAGAGCATCCTACTGCCTGGAAAAAAGAGCACACTCAGTTTATCAATGCAGTATATGAAAAAGCATGGGATGCGATGGAACGGCTTTCACAGCAGCCCAATGGCAAAGCCAAAATTGTTGCGTTGCGTGAACTCAGAAAAACGAAAACCTAATACTTTGCTTTGTTTCTTCCCCTTTTTCTTACGGTTTCCAATCTCTGCAAAACTTCCGAAGCTCCTTTGTAATTCTTTTTGTACGCAGCAATAATTTTAGAATAAATCTGGTTATACATTATTGGATGCGTTCCCTGAAGCGATTCTTCCATGACGTGTATATCAACCGCTTTGTCTTCTGCTTTCAATGAAATAAAACTCAATCCGAAGTCGATGAGAACGAGCTTGTCATTCCATATCATATTACTTGTTGTCAAATCATCGTGAATAATATTATTTTTGTGAAGCTCTGCGATTGTTTTGCCCATCTCCGCTGCAATTTTGCTGTTGAGAACGTTTCTTACTATCTCTCCGTCCACTTTTTCCATCTCAATTATTGATTCCTCAACTTTTTTTATTTTTGGCGCGGCGATGCCTAACTCTTCAAGCTTTTTGAGAATTTTTGCTTCGTGTCTTGTTCTTGTGGTGCGCAGTTTTTTATCGAGCAACGGATGGCGATATTTTTTTTCAAACCTGTTTTTGATTATACTATTGTTATTCTGAAATATTGTTGCCTCTGCGCCTTGGGCGATTTTCATACATTCCTCAGAATATCTCATGTTTATAAATGTAGATACTGCTCACGTCTGTAATAGTCGTTAATGGTCGTCGTTGGAGCAGAAGGAAGGAGAAAAAAAGTTACGTAAAAATATTTTTTCTTCCTTTCGTAACATCCTCTCTACTTCTTATACGACGTCTGTGCTTTTGAATACGCAGGTCGTGATTGATAATGCTGTGAACTTTTGACGTGATGTCCGTGACCGTTATGTTCTCCGTTATGCGCTCCGTGACCATTCTGTTTGTCATGTCCACCATGTCCATTATGCTCGTGATGCGGACGCTTTACTTTGTGCTTGTCAAACAAATCTTTTGTTTTCTTCCCTTCGCTTTTGCGATGCATCTGGTATCGTTTGTTTGCAACTTCTGCCATGTTCATGTAACGATGCTGTGTATGTTCGTCTTTTACTTGTGACGCACGATTGATGTACCATCGAAACATCGCTTCTGCGACTTTGCTTTCGTTCCAGTTCGGGCGCGCAAGATGTGTTGTCTCTTCAGTTAAAACATATTCCATTGCTTCGTTGCGTGACCATTTGTATTGACTTACAATTCCATCAATGCCTTCGCTGAAGCTGCCGTAACTGTTGCCGACGATGTATCGCTGATGCGGCTTTGATAGCGCGTATGTCATCATTGCAAAAACGCGTCCATGTGACGGATAAGAACGGACAACACCGACGCCGTGCAAATTCTTCTGCACAAATTTTATATCTCTTCCGAGAAATGCAGCCAATCCTAAACCATGGTTTTTGAGAAAACGATGATATGTTCGTGCGAAATAAAGTGCTTCCTGCTTGTACTTGCCCAGCTCGCCTGCTGTTTCAGCACAGCCAGCTGCGCCATGCTTGGTGAATACAAATTGCGTTGGTGTTTGGAGGATTTTTTCTATGCTCATTGTGTACTCCTCCGATTGTGCTGAGAACTTTAACTAATGATGGGTGCCGCCGTGCGCGTCTGTGTGCTCTTCGTGTTCTTCATGTGTACCAGTGCCTCTCTTTCTGAGTCCGTATTGTACGTAGCCGCCTTCGCCAAAGTCGCCCTTCTCAATTCCTTTCAAAATGTTTATGTAATCACCAGTTTTAAGTGTTGCAAATTTAACTTTATCTTCCACTTCAAGTCCAGCTTCTTCAACCTTGGGCTTCAGGTAGGCTCCTATTTCTGTAGGGTGGTACTTGTGGAAAATCTGGACTGCTTTGTGATTTACCATTTTTGCTAGCGCTGACTCTTTGTGCTGTCTCCTGTTCTTGTCAAGATGCTTTTTAAGGTCACCAATTGTCATCTTCTTATTGCCAGCATATTCCTCTGCAATTCCACTTAAGCCAATGACTTTCTTGCCATCTGCTCCAATCTGATCGTCATACATTGCAGTCAAAGTTTCGTACTTTTCTTCAGTGTTCATGTCTTTTACAACATCTTTGATAGAAGGATGTGATTTCTCGAAATATGCTACAAGCCCTTCGGCGACTGCTTTTTGAATGCCTTCTTTCTTTTTGTGCGTTTTTGTTTCATCATGACCATGGCTGACATGCTCGAGCTCTTCTATGACTTTTTTATAGAAGTCGTCCTGTGCTGGTGTAAATACGTTATTGAACAAGTGGTTGAGATTTTTGTCGTCGGAGAATCCTTTGTATTCCTCGAGCGACTCCTCAATTTTTGTATCGTGACCGTGTTTTAACCCTTCAAAGAAATCATCCAAGTGCTTTGGCTTTGCATGATCACCATGACCGCCGTGGTCTTTACCATACGCGTGATGTGTTGCGTGCTTTGTTCCACTCATCATGCCTTCAAGTGTTGCAGTCATTTTAAAGCTTGTGTTATAACCTCAAAAGTACAAAAAATCGTGCGTATTTAAATCTTTTGGTTAAGTAATCACTAATTAGTGGTTAAATTAGAAAGCTTTTTATATTGGCTGGCTTAAAAGTTGGTATGGGAATAGGAAAAGAACGTCGGGAATTGCGGAAAAAACGTCCAGTGAACTCTGGGCGATTAACGAAAGTTGGGCTTGCTTTGGCAGGTGCTGGATTGATTGCTTTAGGTATTGGATACGTTGCATCTCGTTCGCGAGAACAACATCTGCTTCCAGTTGTCTCTTATGATCAAAGTGTTCGATTTGAAAATACTGCAACTTATTTTCATCTGAGCTCTGAATGGAAGGCAAAAACTGCCGGCAGTACGCTTCTTCATCCAGAATCAAGTCGTGCTTCTCTTCCATCTGAAAATGATGAGTTTGCGCGTGCTTTTGTCTCTGCTTTTCAAAGTGACCCTGAAATTTCGGGTGATCTCGCTATTCAGAAAATTCTTGCTCAACACCAAAGTCATCTTCCCTTGCAACTTGATTCGGTGCGCTGTGCCATTGCGGTGAAATTTATGCAAACGCAACCGTCGGTCGAGTTCATGAAGAAAAGCAAAGAGTTGCTTACATATTTTGCTTCGTTTATTGACGAGCCTCTGCTTGCTGGCATTCCACTTGTTGTGCCTCGTAATAGAGGGGAAATCACAACAGGCAAACCTGTTTTGTATATCCTTAATAATATCGGTGCTTTTGTTCAAACAAGAATTTTTTATGCCAAGAATTTCCCTGAATATGTGCCTCCTGTTTTTTCAATCAATTCAGGACCTACAGGCGTTCTTGATATTGAGATTGCTGATAAAGTTCTTGTGCCACGACATATCTTGGTAAACTATTCTGCCAAAGAACGAGTCGTTGATGGGTACCATCCTGCAGTTATCAGCGAAACAGGACATTTTGCATTGAACAGACGTACTCAAGCACTCGTGCGAGATACGTTTGCGAAAGGTACGTATTCTCAACAGATATTTGACGCTTTGCTGCATGAAGAGGAAGTTTTTCAGCATGCCTTGGAAAATATCGTGCTTGAGACTTTTTTTAAAGAACGAGGGATAACTGTTCCACAAGACCATTTTGAAGGGGAATTAGGTTTTGCGAATATCCCAAAATATAAAGGCTTGGGAGAGATGCATCGTAGGCTGCGATGTGAACAGAAGTCTGGCGAATCGCTCGAGCATTACGTTCAGCGCCAGCGTGAAACTGTACTAATGGCAAAACAACGCTATTTTTCCGCTGACAGAACTATGTTTGATTTTCTTGGAAAATGATATGCCAAAACGTTCAGAAAAAATTATTAATGTGGGTACAATTAACCATTCATGGCAACAAAGATAGGACACAATCGATCACTCTTGAAGCTTGTAGGGATGCTCACGCCTAAAGAAGCTGATGCAATGGAAAAAACAATTGCTGAAGGAAGAGCGCTCTCGCGGAATCAGATGGATAAACTCATGAAGGAGTTTGAATGATTTTTTTTTTTCTAATGATTGAATTTTATCGTTTTCACGGCTCTTCTCGCGGTATGTCACACCCATCAAAATCATTATCATAACTGAGTACGCTCGTACAATTGTTTGTTACAGCGCAGGCATAATGAAGAAGGTCAAAAATGCTCATGTTTTGCTTTGTTCTTTTCAAAGTTTCAAAAATCATGTCTGGAGTAACATCAACTATTATCAGTGCTGATTTAAGTAATCCACGAATTGCTTTTTGTGCATGCTCTCTGTTTACCTCTTTTTCTATGATAAAAAATGCTTCAACTAAATTGAATGTGTCTATTACACCTCCAGTACGGATTGCTTCCTGGCATACTTCTGTGTGTGCGTTATCGTAAAAAGCGTATGCAAGAACGTTACTATCAATGAATCTCATGCTCAATCAACTCATCCATTTTCTTTGCAGAGAGATTGTGTTTTGGACTTACACCTTTTGCCTGCTTGAAAAGCTGTTCTATGTCTACTCCGATAGACCTGATAATTATCGCATCATTCTTTTTTTGTATATCAACTCTGCTTCCTTCTCTTAAGTGTAGTGCCTTTCTAAAGCGCGCGGGTATTGTCAATTGCTGTCCTTTGCTCATTTTTATTATCATGAATCATGATACATGAATACTTACTAATAAATCTTACGAAAGTAGTCTGACTAAAATGTCCCACTTTCATCTTCTGTACGCGCTAAGTCTTTAAAAATCATATAAAAATGAGGCTTATTATGCCTAAAAAGAAAGAAAAAGGCGACAGTGAAAAAAAGCCTGAAAATACTCCTAAATTGTCAAAAGAAATGGAAGACAAGCTTAAAGAGCTCAGGGTCAAGCTTGAAAAATTCAAAGACCGCATTATTGAGAAGTTTGACAAATATATCATGGGTGTTATTTTACTGCCGCCGGAACAGCCACGTCCTGCTCAGCCTGCACAACCAGGACAAAACGGACAACCTGCACAGCCAGAACAACCAAAAACCGAAAAAATTGATGTTCTTGTCTTAGTTGATGATTCTGATGTCAAGAAGATGACCAAATGGGAGCTGCGCGACAAGCTTATCGCTATTTTTGACCAGCAGGCGAAAGAAATCGACGAACGTTTCAGACCTGATCCTTTGTTATTGAGTGAATTATGGCAAAGCTGCTACGATGGTAAATACGAATTACTGCGGCTCATTGCTATGGGTGCTCCTGTTTATGATACGGGTATGCTCGGTGCAATCAAGCTCGCTGAAATCCATAAGAGCATGGTTCTGAAGAAGTTTGAGAAATACATTGTTGCATACGTTTTAGCGGGTAGTCTTGTACAGGGCAAAGCAACGTCCAGCAGCGATGTTGATGTCTGGATTGTGATTGACGATACTGACGTCAAGAAGATGACTCGTGTCGAACTGAAAGACAAGCTTCGTGCAATCATCATCGGTATGGGTGTTGAAGCCGGTGAAATTACGGGCATTAAAAACAAAATCAATATTCAGGTTTATATTGTCACAGACTTCTGGGACAGTTTACGAGAAGCAAATCCTGTCATATTTACATTACTTCGTGATGGCGTGCCGTTTCATGATAGGGGAATTTTTATGCCGTGGAAGCAGCTTTTGCGCATGGGAAAAATCAAGCCGAGCAGAGAAGCGATTGATTTGTTCATGTCCACCGGCGACCAGATGCTGCAGCGTGTACAATTCAAGCTGAAAGACATCGGGATGGAAGATATTTACTATGCTATCCTTACACCCAGCCAGGCAGCACTCATGTTGTATGGTATTCCGCCTCCAACACCCCGTGAAACGCCCGATATGATGCGTGAAATTTTCGTCAAAAAAGAAAAATTGCTGGAAGACAGTTTTGTCAAAATCCTTGAAACAAACATCGACGTTCGCAAAGATATTGAGCATGGAACGAAAAAAGAAATCACCGGAAAAGAAGTTGATGAGCTACTGAAAGATGCACACAAGTATCTTGAACGTGTCAAACGGTTGTTTAAACAGATTGAAAAAATAAAAGAAGATGAAGGGATGCTGCATCTTTACGAACGTGTTGTTACCATCATCCGCGATGTACTCAAAGCAGAAGGTGTAGAAGAAGCACGTGATGATAAAGTCGTTCAATTATTTGAAAACGAGCTGATTGCAAAAGGTAAAGTGCCATCCAAAATGCTGCGTGAACTGAATGAAATTGTCGCAGCCAAAAAACGGTTCGACCAAGGCAAATTGTCAAAACCAGATATTGAAAAAGCACGGCAGGGCAGCGAGGCATTGATTAAATTTTTGATAGAATACTTGCAGCGCAAGAGAGGAAAAGAATTGGAACGCACCAAAATTCGCATCAAGCACGGCGAGAAGTATGGCGAAGTATTGTTGCTTGATTCGGAAGCGTTTATTGTCTATGATACTGATGCGGAAAAGCCAACGGTAACAAAAGCACCATTGCGTCCTGACGGTGGCTTAGGCGCAACGAAAGAAAGCTCACTGGAAGAAATGGAAAAAGCAATCGCAGCAAAGCCGTTGCCGCAGCGCGTCTTTATCAAAGAGCCTATTTTTGAAAAACTGCGTGAATTGTTTGGGAAAGATGTCGAAGTGTTGATGAATCATTAAAATTAAACCAATGAATATTCTCTTTTTGGTGCTGTGTGTGCTCTTCGTTCTTCTCGTGGTAGCTCTTCAATCCACTCAATACTATCCATCGGGATGTAGCGCTTGCCTGTCCATACGCGGACTTGGTAAATATCCGTGAGCGAACTGTTACTCCTATTAAACCGCCAAGATGAGCGCACTTGTATGTGAGCCTGTGAACCATCAGTAAAATCTGCAATTTCATTCTGATGAGCGGCGTACGTTTTCACTCCTACTTTATTTCCAAGCAAAAGTGATTCAAGAAATGCTGCCCAGTTACGGACATCTTTCTCGGAGGTTGCTCTATCTCTCATTAAGTTTTCGTAGCCGAGTGATGTCATCCAGTCAATGGTTTTAGTGTCCATAGCTTTTGTCATTTCGATTATATAAAACTTATAGTTATAATTCGGAACTGATTAATAAAGATTTTGGATTTGTTGTTAGTTACTTTTGAGTGATTAAATACCCTCTTTTATTCACCTCATCGCTTCCAGGCATCACATTTGCAACTACAACTAAATCTTCTATAAGTTGACTTTCAGTTGTGTTTCTGTTATAATCATCTAACTCAAACTTCATTTTTTATCTCCGTTTAAAATAGCGAATATATGTTTGTAAAATGTTTTTGCGTGTGCTATACTTTCTTTTGCTGGCTCTTTGTTTGCCTGGGGCATGGTTCTGTATGTAAATTCTCCTCGTTTCTTTTTCTCTTCTTTGAAGAGTCCAAGCAAATATTCTGCTCGAACCAACGCTTCTTGATAGATTTTTAAGAGTTCAACGTCAAGTTCTCCACTTTCTACGAATTTCTTGAATTCCGCAAATGCTTTTTTGTGTTCTTCTGGAGCAGATACTTCAATTCCTTTCATTGTCAAGTATGCTTTAGCTCCATAAAATATACTGTAATAACTATGTGCAATTACTGCGCTAAAATAGGTTTCCGGGTCATTCACTTTGAAAGTTTCTTTCTGGATGTTTGGTTCTTCGCTTATAACAAATATGATCGCTGCAAGTTTTATCTCGTTTTCTGCCCTATGAATATACAATTTTGAATCCATTGTTCATCCCCTCCGCAAGTATTGAATAGAATATCACTGGATTTTGAATTGCGAGATGTTTGTATGCTATCTGCTTTCCTAAATTTTCATGTTTGTCTTTTAACATTTGAAGCATTTCGTCTTTTGTAATGACATGAGCATCTATTTGTAGAACTGATTTAAGTTCAGCAGATTTCATCGATAATTCACAATTCTTTTTTTCTTCCGTTGAATTTACAAAGACTGCGATATCTAAATCAGATTTTTCTTTTTGCTTCCCTTCAGCATATGACCCAAAAATTACAAAAGATAGAAATTCTATATTTGACAGTTCTTCTCTAATTATTTTTAAACTGCTTTTAACAAGATTAGACGTTTTTTCTTTTATTAATATATCGAAGTATGAAAAAACAGTACTATTCTCTAGATTTAAAGAATACAGTATGATATTTCCAACATCTCGCTTTTTGATAAGATTTTCTACGAGAAATTTCACAGTAGCTTTTTGAATAATCGAATTTGATTTTTCTCTTGAGTAATCTTTTATCTCTTTGTAAGTCAACTCTTTGTAGGGTTTTCTTAAAAATGCTTCAAATATCTTAATCTGTTTGGGTGTTAACATCACAATACCTCTTTTTTAGTATTAACCTACCTTAATTAAGGTATTATATAAAACTTTCGATTAAAAAAATAAAAAAGCGAGACTGTTACCTTGCGTGTTTTGTTTCCAACGCCCTAAGTTTTCGCCTTAGGAAGTCTCAGAAATTTACGAATTTCTGATGATGCTCAAGACGCAAGTCTTGACACGTAGCCAAGTGTAGCTACAGCGCACTTTCTAATCCACTATATCTGCGTCGCTAAACGACAGTGACCTTGTAGCGCTTTTTGGAATATCCGCAATAACTATTGCTTAGTAGCGAAACCTTTATAAAAAAGTGGACAGATTTTTCACGAAATGCTTACCATCACCTTGCTCAAAGTGACGCACAGCGGACGCGCTGAGGCGAAAAAACTACATCCTTTTATTGAAAACTGTGATGTTTTTGCTCCAGAAAATGCCTATTGCAGCGTTGCCGACGCAGTTGAGTGTGAACGGCAGTGGCAGCAGGATTTGAAATCCGGCCGAAGCAGAGCTCACATGAAAGAAGTGATTGCCGGTTGGTCTCTTTTCTGCACATCGGATGAACGCTATTATAAAGAGATATTTTGGAAATCAATGTATCAATTTCGAAAGCCAGCTTTTTATCTCGAGCGCTTTGCTCCAGATGTTTCTCGTAGATTGGAAGAACGGAAAACAGAGGCAAACACTCTTTCTGAATCAGCATTGGATGAACTTGCACTTGGCCGTGTTGATGAATTTCTTCGCATGGACTGGCAAGCTCTGCAAATTGCAAACGATGTTAATGCGGTTCGTGACCGAGAGATGGCCCGAAATCTTGACGGTGCTGAAACTGAACTCTGTAAAAAATATTCTCATTTATCTGCGAATATCAAACTCACTGGGCTCGTAGGTTCTGTTCACACGCCTGAAAGGTACATGACATTATCTGTTACTCCTGTCGATTTGCGCACAGATAACCGAATAATCACTGATATGGTTGATGCACGAGTTCGATGTTTGCCTTTTGAAGAAGGTATGTGCATAGCTGATTTTTCTTAGATTTATATTCTGAATGATAGAAATCTTTATATACTTCATGTAGTTACATTGTAACTACAATGAAACGGTTAATTCAAATG